>ERZ772799.189-NODE-189-length-25717-cov-3.463643_pt1 | contig 25717 bp, 20 predicted proteins | sample MGYA00511345_ERZ772799 | MGnify/ENA primary metagenome ERZ772799 (study PRJEB29015, sample SAMEA2738037) | human oral metagenome | biome: human oral; feature: human-associated habitat; material: saliva | place: China | collected 2238 ... | reverse complement strand
TAGTAAAGTCTACCACAAAAAGCTTCTTAGACTAAAATCACTTGCTCCTTTGAAACTGGAAGTTACTTTGCAAATTTACTGAATAATAAAATAGAGTCTGCACAGTTTAAAATTGCTGAAACTTATGGTAGAATGTTTATTTGAAAGTAACGGAGGATTATGGAGAAGAAATTAAACAAAAAAATTGATAGAATAGGTATTTTTTTCGGTGGAAAATCCAGTGAGCATGAGATTTCCCTTCTTTCAGCAGAGACAGTGATAAATGCTATTGACGGAGAAAAGCATAAGGTAATTCCCATAGGCATAACCAGGGAAGGGCAGTGGAAGGTCATTGATGGAGATTTTGGAGATATTGCAAATGGGCGATGGGAAAAGAAAAGTAGACCTATTTCCGTTAACGAAGCCTGTGAAGGGATTGATTTTGCTTTTCCTATTCTTCACGGACCTTTTGGGGAAGATGGCAGGATTCAGGGGCTTTTTGAAACTATGAACATTCCATATGCAGGAAGTGGTGTCATGAGTTCAGCTCTTTGTATGGATAAGGCTTTTGCAAAGGAAATTTTTAAGCAGAATGGAATTCCTACGGTGGATTCTCTGTTAGTTACTAAAAGACTCATTTTTGAGGATATAGAGCTTGTTATTAGAAGATGTCAGGACAGATTTCGATATCCTGTCTTTGTAAAACCTGCAAATTTAGGCTCCAGCCTGGGAATATCAAAGGCAGGAGACAAATTTCAGCTCAAGGCGGCACTGCGGCTTGCGGCTCAGTATGACAGAAGAGTGCTGGTAGAACAGGGAGTTGATGCAAGAGAAATTGAGTGTGCGATTATAGGAAATGATCAGCCTGTTACTTCGGGGCTTGGAGAGATTTCGGCAGCCCATGATTTTTACGATTATGAGGCGAAGTATACAGATGAATCGGGTACAGAGATATGTATTCCCGCCAATATTGATACAGCCACTACAGAGAGAATAAGAGCTTACGCAGAGAGGGCATATAGAGCCCTTGACTGTGCAGGATTTGCAAGGGCGGACTTTTTGATTGATAAAGAAAGTAATGAGATTTTTCTAAGTGAGTTCAATACCATTCCGGGATGTACCAAGTACAGTATGTTTCCTATGCTTTGGAAGGAGCAGGGAATCAGTTTTACCGAAATTATTGAAAGAATTGTGAGGTTTGGCTATGAAAGACATCATGTTGAAAATAATTGGTAAGCAATTTTCCGGAGACGAAGCGGAAGAACAGATGGAATTTGTCACGGAGGGAAAGCTTTATGAAAAAAACGGTGCAACTTATCTGATATATGAGGAAAGCGAATTTTCGGGCTTTCCGGGGTGTAAGACAAGTTTGAAGCTAACAGGAGATACCATAAGGCTTAAGAGAATCGGTGATGGAACAGAGTATGGAATGGAAATTGAGTTTAAGGAAGGACAGAGATTTTCAAGCAAGTATGATACTCCTTACGGACCGATAGGTATGGAAGTACTTACCGACAGCGTTACAAACGATTTGTCTCCCGAAGGTTACGGCAAAATCGGAGTTAAATATCAGGTGAGCCTGGGTGGAATGGCAGAAGGAAGAAATGAATTGAATATAGAGGTTATAGGAGATCGGAGTGTATTATCGGACACCGAGAGGACTTAAAACCTTAAATTTTCAATAAATTAGTACTCAATTATGATGGGGAGGTTAACATGAACGACGAAAAAAAGCGTAAGATTGCAAGGATAATAGTAGTTGTTGTTGCGGCTACTATGGTCGGCACAAGCATAATGTGGGCTTTGCAGGCAATGGCATAGGAGTAGATAGTTATGGAAATCGGCTTTAGTGCGGAAAAATATATAGAAGAGCAGTCAAAATACATCAAAGAAAGGATTAACAGGGGTAATAGCGAAAGACTTTATCTGGAATTCGGCGGTAAGTTGGTTCAGGATAAACATGCAGCAAGGGTTCTTCCCGGCTTTGATGAAAATGCGAAGGTAAAATTGCTTCAGAGACTTAAAGACGAGGCGGAAATAATAATTTGCATATATTCAGGGGATATTACTACTAATAAAACAAGACACGATTTCGGCATTACCTACGATCTTGAGGTTTTGCGGCTAATTGATATATTTCGTACTTATCACCTTAAGATTAACAGCGTAGTGGTTACAAGATATGAGGATGCTCCGGCAGTCAATATGTTTATCAACAATCTGCAGCGAAGAGGAATCAAAACTTATAAACACTATTTTACAAAGGGATATCCGACAGATGTGGAAACTATCGTAAGTGACGAGGGATACGGTGCAAATCCTTATATTGAAGCTACTAAGCCGTTAATAGTCGTTACAGGTCCGGGGGGCGGAAGCGGTAAACTCGCAACCTGTCTCTCCCAGCTTTATCATGATTATAAGAGAGGGTTGAAGGCACGCTATGCAAAGTTTGAAACTTTCCCGATTTGGAGTCTTCCCCTTAAACATCCGGTTAATATTGCATACGAAGCGGCTACAGCAGACCTTAAAGATGTTAACCAGATTGACTCATATCACCTTGAAGCCTACGGTGAAACTGCCGTAAATTATAATAGAGATATGGAAGCATTTCCTGTGGTTAAGAGGATTATTGAAAAAATCACAGGGGAGGCGGAATACAAATCGCCTACTGATATGGGGGTAAACCGTGCAGGCTTTGGAATAACCGATGATAAGGTCTGCAGAGAAGCTGCGAATCAAGAAATTATAAGAAGATACCTTATTGCAGAGTGCGATTACAAGAAAGGAAAAATTACGGAAAGTTCTCTTGAAAGGGCAAAACTTCTCATGAAAGAGGTGGGACTGGAAGTGGAAGACAGACCTGTGGTTCTGCCTGCCAGAGAGTGCGCAGAAGAAAAGCGCAGGAGAGAAAAGTGCAGTGAAAATATAGTGGCCATGGCAATTGAGCTTCCGAATGGCGAGATAATAACAGGAAAGAGTTCACGACTGATGGTTGCGGCGGCAGCGATGATTTTAAATGCAATAAAGCATCTTGCAAATCAGCCTGATGAAATGCTACTGGTTGAAGAAGAGATTTTAGAGACAACTCAGAGATTGAAAACCGACATTTTGAAATCAGACAGATCGATTTTGAACTGTGAGGAAATCTTAATTGCACTTGCCGTATCAAAGAGCGGAGATAAGGCTGCAGAGCTTGCAGCAAGCAAACTCAAGCTTCTGAGAGGCTGTAGGGCACACTGCACCGCTATTTTAAGCGATCAGGATGAGCAGACTTTAAGGTCACTTGGAATTGATGTTACCTGTGACCCGGAATATGTTACAACAAATCTATATACGAATTAGGAGAAAATGAAAAGTAAAGCAGAGCAAAGCCTTAGAGCAATATCAAAGATAAAGTATCGTTTAATCTTGCAGGGTGCGGTTATCGGTGCCATGGCAGGATTGCTTGTGTCGATGTTTCGTTCAATCCTGGCTAAAGCCGAAGGCTTTAGAACCATGGCGGTTCAGGGCACCACGACGAACGGTAAGACTATGATATTTGTTCTACTTGGGCTATCGGTCTGCTTTTTTATTACACGGATTTGCCTTAAACTTGAGCCTTTATGTGCAGGTTCGGGAATTCCCCAGGTTGTGGGAGAACTTAAGGGGAAAATTTTTCAAAACTGGTGGAGAATTATAGTTACAAAATTTGCAGGTGCAACATTTGCAATCTGTGGAGGACTTTCCCTTGGACGAGAAGGTCCGAGTATTCAGCTGGGAGCCATGGTGGGCAAGGGTTTTGCCCAGGTTACGGGAAGGCTTGCCACAGAAGAAAAACTCCTTATGACTTGCGGAGCTGCAGCAGGATTGTCTTCTGCCTTCAGTGCACCCCTGGCAGGGGTAGTATTTGCTCTTGAGGAGCTTCACAATAATTTTTCTACGGACATACTGCTTGGATCAATGGCAGCATCGATGTCTGCAAATTTTGTGGCATACTACATATTTGGGCTTGATCCGGTGTTTTCTTTGAGCTTGCATGACTCTTTGCCTCTATACCATTACGGGAGTCTGTTGCTGCTGGGCATATTTCTTGGACTGTTTGGAGTTGTATATGTGAAAGCCGTTGATTTTTCACAGAATGCATACGATAAAATTTCAAACAAGACAATTAGACTTGCGATACCTTTTCTTTTGGTTATAGTTTTTGCAGCTTATTACCCATCGGTTTTAGGTGGAGGATATGAACTGGTTTCAGAGGTGGCAAAGGGGAATTTTCTTCTGTGTGCACTGGGGCTTTTATTGCTTTTGAAATTCGGATTTTCTATACTCAGCTTCTCAGCAGGAGCACCGGGAGGCATTTTTATGCCCCTTTTAGTAATCGGTGGAATTGCAGGAGGATTTTTCTTTTCTGTGTTCCGTGGACTCATGGGAATAGAAGAAGCTTTTATAGTTAATTTTGTAGTATACGGAATGGTTGGCTATTTTGCCGCTATTGTTCGTTCGCCGGTAACAGGTGTAATCTTAATAACTGAAATGGTTGGGGATTTTAGAAATTTTTTATCATTGAGTATCGTCGCTTTTACAGCCTATATAATTGCTGATTTAATGAGGAGTCTTCCGATATATGATTTGCTTCTTAGCAAAATTCTATCAAAGGATGAAACATATGGCATGGACGAAGAGCTCCGTACCAACAAAGTTTTGTTATACAGCGATGTGTACATCTCAAGCTTCATGGACGGAGAAAAAATTGAAAACATGGGTCTTCCGGCAGGAACCCTAGTAGTTGCAGTTAACCGTGGCAAGGGGGAAATAGTTCCCAGGGGCAAAACTGTCCTCAAGGGAGGAGATAAACTTACAGTTTTGTGTAATCAAGGTGATATGGCAGAGGTTGACAGTATTTTAAAAGAGATTTGCAGAAGTGAAGGGAAAGTTCGCTAAAAGACTAATCAGATCTTTAAATAAAAAGAATTTAAAAGATTTTATGAGAGCATTTAATTCTTTGGAAGAAATAAGGTGACAGATTATGAATATCAGATTGGACAGTTCATTTTCAGAGGAAAAGGAAATTGCAGCCGGATATGGAGATTTAAGCGGTGAAGCACTTGATTATCTCTGGACTTCAAGTTGGGTAACGGATGGGATAACGCCCGGTTCTGAAAAAATAGATAAAGACTTAGCCCGGTCTATTGATGCATTGAGATTCTCATGTGAGAAAATATTTGTCGTAGCCGGTGGCTGTATATTATCCGGAATTAAAGGAATTTTAAGAAGCTGCGATAGTACAGATAATATTATTTTATTGGGAGATACCCTATCACCAAGTGTGTACGGAGAAATTTTAAATTCCGTTGAGAATAGGAGTATCGGACTTATCGGAATCTCCTGTAAGGAGGAACCGGTTGAGCAGATTGCAGGGTTTTCCATAGTCAGGGAAATAATCAAAAGACGCTGTGGCGCTGAAGAATTTGCAAAAAAAATCGTTATTATAACCGGTAAAAATGCTGATTTCTTTCCGAAAACAGCATCTGAGGGGGCTGCACAGTTAAGACTTCTTTCTGCGGATATAGAGGAAGAAAATGCCTTGAATACAGAAGCTGTGATTTTTCCCGTGGCTGTTTCCGGGGCAAATACGGAGAATTTTCTAAGAGGTTTTAAGGCAGTTCTCACCAATACTATGTGGGATCTGGACGGCGACAGATACAGCATCCTTCTAGCCGACATTACAAGAACCCATGGGCGAGCTGAAGATATAATCTTTTGGCAAAATGAATTTTCAGAAACAGCAGATTGGATTTGCGGTTTACATAGGAAACTTGGCATTGATGCAAGAGCGGTATATGCTCCGGGTCAGCTGGATAATATTAGAAAAAGTGCTTTTCAGACACATATTTTCTGTAATGAAGAGAATGTAGATGTTATGACACCTGTATTCCCCGGTGCAAGCATGGAAGGCACTCTGAGTCAGTTGGTTAGAGAAAAGCAAGAATCCTTTTATCGCGATTCTGCTAATAAAAGGTTTAAAATTTCGATAAGTCGGTTTGATGAAGAAAATATTGGTGAAATAATGGCATTTTTTCAAATTTCAAATGGGATTAGCCGTTACATTTCAGAAAATTTATAAATTGATTTTGAAATTATTAAAATTGTTGAATCTTTGCGGTCTATTGATAGTAGGGAATAATTAATTCGGATGTTCCGATGGATATTTATATAAAATAGAGTATTGTTTTTTATAAATGGTCTTTACTTTAACATATATTGTGTTATAATTTCTGTATAAGGAAAAGTTAATTTTTTAACAACTTATTTTATTAAAACAAAACATTTGCATAAATCGCAATAGGAGGTTTCAAAATGAAGAAGATTGGCGTACTAGGAACCGGCACAATGGGTGCAGGAATCGTGCAAGTATTGGCTCAGAACGGCTACGAAGTGGTTATGAGAGCTAGACATCAGGCTTCCATAGATAAGGGAATTGCCAAAGTAGAAAAAGCTCTGACAAAGATGGTTACTAAGGAAAAAATCACTGAAGAGGATAAGGCAGCGATTCTTGCAAGAATTAGCGGTTCAACAGAACTCAGCATTATCAAGGATGTGGACATGATTATTGAAGCTTCAACAGAAGATAAGGAAGCAAAGAAGGCTCTTCTTAAGGAAGTTGATGAGCTGACAGGACCTGACTGCATCATTGCATCAAATACTTCTTCACTGTCAATTACCGATATTGCAATGGCTACATCAAAGCCTGACAAGGTTATCGGAATGCACTTCTTTAACCCTGTTCCTGCAATGAAACTGGTTGAAGTTATCAACGGTTTATTGACTTCAGAAGAAACTAACAAGATTGTCACAGATCTTGCTGTTGAACTGGGTAAGACTCCTGTTCAGGTTAAAGAAGCTCCGGGGTTTGTAGTAAATAGAGTTTTGATTCCTATGATCAATGAAGCAATCGGAATTTACAATGAAGGAATTGCGTCAGCTGCAGATATTGATACAGCAATGAAGCTTGGCTGCAATCATCCTATGGGACCTTTGGCATTGGGTGATTTGATTGGGCTTGATGTTTGCCTGGCAATCATGGAAGTGTTGTACACAGAATTTGGTGATCCTAAGTCCAAACATCTTGCTTCGCCAGATGGTAGCTGCAGGAAAACTTGGAATGAAGAGCGGCGCAGGATTCTTCGATTACAGCAGATAGAGAAAGAGCCAATAAGACTAAAAACGCCGGGGAGAATATAGATTGTGTTACCTAGCGTTCTGATAATAATTTGAATTAAGTCAATTTAGAGCACCGGGCAGAGTCACATAATGTGTAGACTGCACCGGTGCTTTTTGACACAAACAACTTGACACTGCTGATATAAACTATTAAAGTATTTTGTAAGTATTATTTTCCGGCAAGCCTTGAAAACTTTTAACCGATTGAAAACATCAGTTTTTAGGGTTTGTCCGGCATGCATTAACTATTATTAAAAGCCTGGAGATAAAGGTTTGACCCAAGCTGGAGAAAGGTGGCGATTATTATGAATATGGTTTGTTTAGATATGGAAGGTGTACTTGTACCGGAAATCTGGGTGGCGTTTGCAGAAGTAACAGGTATTCCCGAACTTAAGAGAACTACTAGAGATGAACCTGATTACAATAAACTGATGGAATACAGATTGAATATTTTACGAGAGAATGGCTTAGGACTGAAAGAAATTCAAGAAACCATTGCAAAGATTGATCCGATGCCGGGTGCAAAGGAGTTTCTGGACGCATTGCGCAGGGAAACACAGGTTATTATACTGAGTGATACATTTGAACAGTTTGCAAAACCCCTTATGGAAAAACTGGGTTGGCCGACTATTATGTGCAATACTTTGGAGGTTGCGGAAGACGGTAAGATTACCGACTTCAAAATGAGGGTCGAGAAGTCCAAATACAGTACGGTTAAGGCACTTCAATCCATAGGATATGAAACCATTGCAAGTGGAGACAGTCACAATGACCTGGGGATGATTGAAGCAAGTAAGGCAGGATTTCTGTTTAAAAGTACAGACGAAATTAAAAAGGAGCATCCTGAGTTGCCTGCGTATGAAGAATATGATGAACTTTTAGAAGCTATTAAAGAGGCACTCTGATGAGAAATTCAGAAAACCCGGAGAAGGTTATCATGAAACCGGGAACCATGCTTAATCCGCTTCCGGTTGTTCTGGTATCCTGCAGTGACGGAGAAAGGGACAATCTTATAACTATTGCATGGACAGGTATTATCAACAGTGATCCGCCTATGACCTATGTGTCCGTTAAAAAATCTCGGTATTCTCACAGTATGATTACAAAGTCAAAAGCTTTTGTAATAAACTTAGTTACAGAAGATATTGTCAGAGAAACCGACTTTTGTGGTGTAAAATCCGGAAAAGACGTAGACAAGTTCAAAGTGTGCGGTTTTACCGGAATTGCTGCAGATAAGGTGAGAGCACCTTTGGTGAAAGAGTCACCGGTCAATATAGAATGTATAGTAAGGGAAGTTAAAGAACTGGGTAGTCATGATATGTTTATTGCAGAGATTGTATCGGTTCACGGTGATAAAATTTTGTTCGACAACAGAAATCGATTTTGTTTGGATGAAGCAGGTCTTGTGAGTTACAGCCACGGCGAATATTTTGCCCTGAAGAGAAAGCCCCTGGGAACTTTCGGGTATTCGGTGATGAAGCCCGGAACAAAGAAACGCAGAGAACGGGAGGCACGCAAATTCATAAAAAGAAAGTAAAGGGTAAAGAAAGGAGTTTGATTATGGATTCCAGATTAAAAGAGCTTATAGATGCAAGCAACAGTATTGTATTTTTTGGTGGCGCCGGAGTTTCCACGGAAAGCGGGATTCCCGACTTCCGTTCGGAAAAGGGACTTTATCATGCACAGAAGGTATATGGGTATTCTCCGGAAACGATGCTTTCCAGGGGTTTTTATGATAAACACTGCGAAACTTTTTATATGTACTATAAAGAAAATCTGATTCATGAGAAGGCTGAACCGAATGATGCCCATTTTGCCCTTGCAAAGCTGGAAAGAGAAGCTAAACTCAAGGCCGTAATAACCCAGAACATAGATGGACTTCATCAGAAAGCAGGAAGCAAGAATGTGTATGAACTTCATGGCAGCGTGCTGAGGAACTTTTGTCAAAATTGTGGTAAAGGCTATGGACTGGAATACATTATGAATGATGATAATTGTGTTAGAGGAATACCGAAATGCAGTTGCGGCGGTACTATTAAGCCGGATGTGGTTTTATATGGAGAAGCTCTCAATAATGAGGTAATAGGCGGTGCAGTTGATGCTATTTCTAAAGCGGATTTAATGATCATAGGAGGAACATCTTTGATTGTTTACCCTGCCGCCGGGCTGATAAATTACTTTAACGGGAAAAATCTTGTTTTAATAAATAAGGATGAAACGCCTTATGATAGCAGGGCGAATCTGGTAATTCATGACTCTATAGGAAAGGTAATGAAACTTTAATGAACATACTAGTTGTAAATGATGATGGGATAAATGCAAAGGGATTAAGTGAACTGGTAAAAGCTTTGTCTGAAAAAGGAAGTGTTTATGTGTGCGCACCGGACTCTGAGAGAAGCGGTTCAAGCAGATCTATAACTTTGGGAGAAACCATCAAAATAGAGCATTGTCATTTTGACGGAGCAAAGGAAGGCATTGTGACCACCGGAACTCCGGTAGATTGTACGAAAGCGGGTCTTGAATTTTTTGCACATAAAGGTATCAAATTTGATATGGTTTTTGGCGGTGTAAATTTAGGGGGAAATTTAGGCAGAGATATTCATTATTCCAGCACCGTTGGGGTTGTTATAGAGGCAGCTCTTGAGGGTTATCCTGCCGTTGCCGTTTCTGTAGACAGCCATAGTCCCGGCTACTACGATACGGCTTGCCTTTGGGCAAAGAAAATGGTGGATTATATAGCAGAATTCGGTTTGCCCGAGGGAAAATATCTTAACATCAATGTTCCCGACTTGCCGTCAGAGGAGATTAGAGGAAGTCGAATAACCAGAATAGGAGGAAGGCATTATGATGACAGCTTCTATTTGCAGGAAAATGGTGAGTATCTTTTGGATGGAGATACGGTGATAGATGATGATGACGGTGATGATACCGACACAGTAAGCATAGCAAATCATTATGTGTCCATAACTCCGGTGACCTGTGATGAAACGGCTTACGACATTATGGGAAACCTTGGAGCTCTCGTCGAGTGAAAAATTTGTCTCGGAGAACTGAGTTTTTCAGGAAATGGGACTGTAAACTTTCAGCTAATAAAAAAGGGGAATAAAGTGAAGACTTTTGCGTAATAAAGTAAGGCTATTATCTTGATTTTTTAATATTCATGTAGTAAAATATCTATGAATAATGTTTCAAAAGTATTGGCAATAATTTGCTTATTATACGCTTTAATTTATAGGAGGTATGCAAAATGAAAGATGTAGTAATCGTTGGTGCTGCTAGAACAGCTATTGGATCCTATGGTGGTTCACTTAAAGGTGTTTCTGCTAGAGAACTTGGAAAAATTGTAATCAAAGAGGCTATCAAAAGGGCAGGAATTCAGCCTGAGCAGGTAGAAGAAGTTATCATGGGTGATGTTCTTCAGGGCGGTCTGGGTCAGAATGTGGCAAGACAGATGACTTTGGATGCCGGTATTCCTAAGGAAATTCCTGCGATGACAATCAATAAGGTTTGCGGCTCCGGTCTGAGAGCTGTTGAGCTTGCTGCTCAGATCATCAAAGCCGGCGATGCTGACATCATCGTTGCCGGTGGAGCTGAAAATATGTCAGCAACTGCATACGCAATGCCTGCAGCCAGATGGGGACAGAGAATGGGTAACACTAACATGGTTGATATGATGGTTAACGATGGCTTGTGGGACGCATTTAACGGATACCACATGGGTATCACTGCAGAAAATGTTGCAGAAAAATGGGGACTGACAAGGGAAGAACTCGATGAATTTGCTCTGGCTTCACAGCAGAAGGCGGAAGCGGCCATCAAAGCAGGCAGATTCAAGGATGAAATCGTTCCTGTAGAAATCCCGCAGAGAAAAGGAGATCCAATCGTATTTGATACAGACGAATATGTTAAGATGGGTGCGACAATTGAAAAGATGGCTAAGTTAAAGCCTGCATTCAAGAAAGACGGTGTTGTTACAGCTGCTAATGCATCAGGTATCAATGATTCCGGTGCCGCTGTAGTAGTTATGTCTGCAGACAAGGCTGAAGAACTGGGTCTGAAACCTTTGGTTAAGATTGTAAGCTACGCATCAGCAGGTGTTGATCCTTCAATCATGGGTGTTGGTCCTGTTCCTGCTTCACAGAAAGCTCTGGAAAAGGCCGACATGACAATTGCTGACATGGATCTTTATGAAGCAAATGAAGCGTTCGCAGCTCAGTCCCTTGCAGTGGGTAAGGAACTTGGATTTGACACAGAAAAGCTGAATGTAAACGGTGGTGCTATCGCTCTCGGTCACCCAATCGGAGCATCAGGCTGCAGAATCCTTATCACCTTGATTTACGAGATGATGAAGAGAGAAGATGTGAAGAAAGGTCTTGCTACACTTTGCATCGGCGGTGGAATGGGAACGGCTCTTATCGTAGAAAAGTGCTAATCTCATAAACTAGGCAGATTAAAAAGAGGCTGTTGCAAAATAGCTTTGGGAAAACGGCTGACTCCTTGTGAGAAAGCCGTTTTTTGATTATGGAAAATGTTGAAATCATTGTCACAAAAACTACAATTTTCGGATCCCAATTCGCTATTATCTGCTCTGAGAATAGTGATATATCATGCAACATATGTAATAGAATTTGTAATGGAATCCATCAATCAGGAACACAACCCTTGAAAAAAAGTCTGAAAAGGTATAGTATTGATGTAGATTAGTGCCGATTTTGCCAACGCCCGTGAATAAGAGTAAAAATAGGCACGGTTTTCCCCTTAACTTGGAAAAAGAATAGGAGTAAGCACAATTTTAAAATTTTTTGCTAAAATGGAGGTAAAGTTATGCTTGATAAAAAAGTTAAAGAGTTACTTAATACTCAGGTGAATAAGGAGTTTTTCTCTGCATATTTGTACTTGGGATTCGCTAATTATTACGAGGACGAGGGGCTTAGCGGTTTTAATAACTGGTACACGATTCAGGCTCAGGAAGAGAGGGATCATGCAATGCTTATGCTGAAGTATTTGCAGATGAACGGTGAAACAGTTGATCTTCTGGCAATAGAAAAACCTGCTCAGGAGTTTAAAGACCACATGCATCCGCTAAAAGAAGCACTTGCCCATGAACGCTATGTGACATCTCTGATAAATAATATATATGGAACTGCATACGAACTGAAAGATTTCCGAACAATGCAGTTTCTGGATTGGTTCGTAAAAGAGCAGGTTGAAGAGGAAGATAATGCAAGTAACCTTATCAAAAAGATGGAAATGTTCGGAACCGATGCAAAGGGGCTGTATATGTTGGATCAGGAGCTGGCAGGCAGAGTTTATTCGGCACCGTCACTGACATTGGATTGATAGAGCAAAGAAAAATATAGCTGTGGAATGAAAGATAAAGTATAAAAAAGACGGCAGTTCGGATTTGATTCTGAACCTCCGTCTTTTTAGGTATCATTTATCTTGTTTTCATTCTTGTTTACAAATATTCTTTAATATTGCATAATGAAAGCGTAAACATCTAAGGGATATATAGTGGTCAGATATTGTTTCAAAAAGAGAGAATGTAGAAAACAATGAAAGAAATAGTAATTCCCCCAAAAGTGAATATAATCTTAGAGATGTTGGAAACAGAGGGCTATGAAGCTTATATAGTTGGAGGCTGTATAAGGGATGTTTTGCTTGGACTGATTCCAAAAGATTGGGATATTGCAGTCTCGGCTACCCCCGAGGAAATTAAGAGAGTTTTCTGTGAATACAAAATTGTGGATAAGGGAGAGCGTTTCGGAACTATTGGTGTTTATGAAAAACAGGCTCCCGGCGGTCTGTATGAAATAACAACTTTTCGCAGAGAAAAAAGTTACAATGACGGAAGACATCCTGCGGGTGTGATTTTTACAGAAGAAGTTGAAGAGGATCTTGCAAGACGAGATTTTACTATAAATGGAATGGCATTTAATGAAAAAAGGGGTCTGATTGATTTGTTTGGAGGATTAGATGATTTGAAATCCGGAAAGATAAGAGTAATAGGTTCTCCAAAGAAACGCTTTGCAGAGGACGGACTTAGGATTGTTCGAGCTATGAGATTCGCATCTAAATTCGGATTTTCCATTGAAAAAAATACAGAATCTGCTATATATGCCTTTAAAGATATAGCGAAGCGAATTGCATCTGAGCGGCTTTCCTCAGAATTTGAGGAATTGATTTTGGGAGACTTTGCAGACGAAGCAATAAACAGGTATGGAGATGTTTTAAAAGATATTTTGAGCATAGATTTTCGAGATAACTGCAGGTTAAATCATTTGCCAAAGGAAGCCTCAATTAGATTTGCAGGAATAATGCCGGGAAATTTTGAAAATCTGAAAATCAATAAGAAAACTTTGAACAGAGCTGATAAAATTTACTTGGCAGGCAAAGAACTACAGGTAGGTAACAACAGACTATCTAAAGAAATGTCCGACCCTGAATCTGGCACTACCGACATTGAATCCCATATTAAAATGGCTATGAAGAAATATGGATATGAGGAAACAAGAGCAGGAGCCATATTAAATGGTGAGAATCCCGGCTTTATTGATGGAATCAGGAACAGTGGACAGTGCTACAGCTTGAATCAACTTGAGATAAACGGAAAAGATCTTGACTGGCTGGAGGGTAAAGACATTGGTATAGCTTTAGAGGAACTTTTAAATTTAGTGATTTCAGGAAGAATAGAAAATAAGAAGAAAGTTTTATTGGAATATGCAAAGAGGCATTTTGAATAATAAGACCGGATAAATAGTTTTTGGAAATGAGTCCGGATCATAGGATTCAGCAAGGGAATTTGCAGATATTTTCGATACCGGAGTTAACTTTTCAATACCTAAAGGTATGGGAATACTTGCAGTTGTATTTGTAAGATGTTATTATAAAGCAATGAGCAAAAGAACACATGATTATGAACATGAACGGTACAGTCCTGAGGTAATCAGACGGTACGAAGATCCTGAATATGCCAGGCGTGCAGAGGCATATGAACGGGAACAGAGAAGAAAACTGAAGAAAAGAAGCGGTAAATTTGGAAGAGGTTCGGATGCACCCGAAAATTCACATTTAAATAAGCCGCCAAAACGCAAGAACTATCGCATAAATAAACTAAAAATGGTCAGAAATGTCCTTTTGATTTTAGTAGTGCTGGCTGTTGCGATTTTTGCGTATGTGCTGTCAATAACTTCTAATCTTGACAGAGTTGACACTACAGGGAAGAATTTTGCAATCAACAGTCAGGTGGACAAAGATCTGGACGGATATAGAAATATCGCAATCCTAGGTTCAGACGCAAGGAAGGGAGAAGGTTATGACGGCAGCAGAACTGATGCCATTATAATTTTAAGCATAAGAAAAAGAAATGGTCACATTAGAATGATTTCTGTTATGAGGGATTCCTATCTGAAGATGAAGGGATCCTCAGGAGACATGGTTTTAGATAAGCTTACCCATGCACATGCCTTCGGAGGCGGTGTGAACACCATTTCCGCACTGAATAGAAGTTTGGACCTTAATATCAGGGAGTATGTGGTTTTCAACTGGAAAACCGTTGCTGACACCATAGACACTCTGGGAGGAATCACTGTAGATGTTAAATCTAACGAAATCGGTGATTTGAATCACTGGGGACCGGAAACCGGAGAAAATGTCGGTCGTCCATACAAAAAGATAAAGAAAACAGGGGTTCAGACAATAGACGGCGTACAGGCAACAACCTATTGCAGAATAAGAAAGAACTCAGGCGGTGATAAGGGGAGAGCAAACAGGTACAAGAAGGTTATGGCGGGCGTTCTTAAGAAATCTGCTACATCTCCGTGGAAATTCGGTGAACTATCCAAGAAAGTTATGCCAAAGGTAAGAACCAATATGACGCAGTTTCAGATTGCAACATTACTTTTGAGAACGCCTACCTTTGATATGGGTAAGAGTATAAGTTATCCTAAAAGTTATTATGGAGGAATTATAGGCGGAGTTTGGTATGCAGTTCCAACTACACTTAATAACAATGCAAGGTGGCTTCACAGGAAAGCTTTTGAGCAGAAAAACTATACGCCGTCGGCTACCTTGTCAGGCATAAATGATGAGATCATAAATACTACGGGAGTTTCTGCGGGAAATAATTAAATGCTTTTCCGTATGGAAGCCTTGCAGTTTCGAGGTAAAAGCCGCTGCCGCTTTCAAGAAGGAATTTATTTTTACTTTTCAAGGTGATGTTTATGCTGTCTTTGGAGATTGCGATAGCTGTTTGCATTGTTTATAGAAGAAAAACACTTAATAGTATAGCTTTTGAATGGGAGAAAATAGATGAGCGAAAATAAATCCACCAATTTTATACATCAGATTATAGATAAAGATAATGAAGAAGGGGTGTATGGGAATAAGGTTTACACTCGCTTTCCGCCGGAGCCTAACGGCTACCTTCATATCGGTCATGCAAAGTCAATCTGTCTTAATTTTACAACTGCACAGAAATACGGCGGAAAGACGAATTTGCGTTACGATGATACCAACCCTGTAAAAGAGGATGTGGAATATGTAGATTCCATAGAAGAAGATGTAAAATGGCTGGGGTTCACATGGGAAAAGAGGCTTTGGGCATCCGACTATTTTGACACTATGTATGAGGCCGCAGAGGAGCTTGTAAATAAGGGTCTCGCCTATGTGGATGACTTGACCCCTGAGGAAATCAGAGAGTATCGTGGAACCCTAAAATCACCGGGGAAGGAAAGTCCCGCAAGAAACCGGAGCACAGAGGAAAATCTCGACCTTTTCAGAAGAATGAAAGCAGGGGAATTTGCAGACGGAGAGAAGGTCTTGCGAGCAAAAATAGATATGGCATCGCCTAATATCAATATGAGAGACCCCATTATTTATAGAATTGCCCATATAAATCATCACAATACAGGAGACAAATGGTGCATATATCCTATGTATGACTTTGCACATCCCATAGAAGACGCTGTTGAGGGTATTACCCATTCGATATGTACCCTGGAATTTGAAGACCATAGACCTCTGTATGAGTGGGTTTTGGAAAATGTCGGATTTTGGAAAAATCCGCCTAAACAGATTGAATTTGCCAGGTTGAATTTAACCAATACTGTTATGAGCAAAAGACTTTTGAAAAGCCTTGTTGATGAAGGGCTTGTTGACGGCTGGGATGATCCGAGAATGCCAACGATTGCAGGACTGAGGAGAAGAGGTTATACACCTGAATCCATTAGAAATTTCTGTGAGGAAATAGGTGTGGCGAAAAGCAACAGCACTATAGACTCTGCAATGTTGGATTTCTGCATAAGAGAAGACCTTAAGGAAAAAGTTCAGAATAGAAATGTAATAGAAGATCCTATCAAGGTTGTTTTAACAAACTATCCGGAAGATAAGACAGAGATGATAACTGTGGAAAATAACAGAAATGTTCCGGAGATGGGAAATCGTGAAATTCCATTTTCTCGAGAAATATATATAGATGGAGCCGATTTTATGGAAGTTCCCGTTAAGAAATATTTTAGACTTTTCCCGGGAAATGAGGTTAGAGTCAAAGGAGCATATTTCATCACCTGCAACGAAGTGATAAAGAATGAAGATGGCAGTGTTGCGGAGCTTCGCTGTACTTATGATCCGGAAACAAGGTCGGGAAGCGGCTTTGAAGGGCGCAAGGTAAAGGGTACAATACACTTTGTAGATGCAAAGACTGCGGTACCTGTCAAAGTTCGCAACTATAATCCTTTGTATATAGAAAATGAAGAGGGTGAAAATGTGCTGAATCCAAATTCGGCGGAAGAAAAGATTTGCTACGCAGAGCCAATGATTGCAGAGGCTAAGCCCGGAGAAAGATTTCAGTTTTTCCGTCACGGTTATTATATCGCAGACAGTAAGCTGACCACCGATGAAGAAAAGGTATTTAACAGAATTGTGGATTTAAAGAGTTCTTTTAAACCAAAGAAGTAAAGAGCAAGGAGAGAAGATGGAAATTAAGGATATTCATTTAAGGGCGCTGCATATGGATCCCTCGAAATATGCAGATAAAGAGGTTATTGTCAGAGGCTGGGTTCGTCAAAACAGAAATTCAAACAAGTTTGGTTTCCTTGCGATAAATGACGGATCATTTTTTAAACCCGTGCAGGTTGTTTATGAGGCAAATGAAATAGATAATTTTGAGGAGATTTCTAAAGCTAATCTTTCGGCGGGAGTTATGGTAAAAGGTATCTTGACACTTACTCCGAATGCGAAACAGCCGTTTGAAATCCACGCCGTAGAAATCAGGATAGAGGCTGGTTCTGACAGCGATTATCCACTGCAGAATAAAAGACATTCCATGGAATTTCTCAGAGAAATTGCACATTTAAGACCCAGAGCGAATACTTTTCAGGCAGTATTTAAGGTTCGTTCGCTGGTTGCCTATGCAATTCATAAATTTTTTCAGGACAGAGGTTTTGTATATGTACATACCCCTATAATCACAGGAAGTGATGCAGAAGGCGCCGGAGAGATGTTTCAGGTTACTACGCTTGATTTGGGTGATACGCCTAAAACTGATGAGGGAAAGGTTGATTTTTCAAAGGACTTCTTTGGAAAAGCCTGTAATTTAACTGTTAGCGGACAGCTTGAGGGTGAAATCTTTGCTATGGCATTCCGTGATATTTATACCTTTGGACCTACTTTTAGAGCGGAAAATTCCAATACAGCAAGGCATGCATCAGAATTCTGGATGATTGAGCCGGAAATTGCTTTTGCCGATTTAGAAGATGACATGAACCTTGCAGAGGACATGGTGAAATATATTATAAGCTATGTTTTGGAAAAGGCTCCTGAAGAAATGAAATTCTTTAACAGCTTTGTGGACAAGGGTTTATTAGAAAGGTTAAACCATGTGGTAAACTCTGATTTTGAACGAGTTACATATACTAAGGCCGTTGAGATTCTGCAGGGGTGCGGAGAAAAGTTCCAGTATCCCGTTGAATGGGGAATAGACCTTCAGACGGAACATGAACGCTATCTGACGGAAAAAGTTTTTAAAAAACCTATATTCGTAACAGACTATCCTAAAGACATCAAGGCTTTTTATATGCGACTGAACGATGACGGAAAGACTGTTGCTGCCTGTGATATGCTGGTTCCGGGAGTCGGTGAGATTGTAGGCGGTTCCCAAAGAGAAGAGCGAATTGATGTACTTCGCAGCAGGATGGCAGAGCTTGATTTGAATGAAGAGGATTACTGGTGGTACATGGAACTTAGAAAGTATGGTGGCGTCCAACATGCCGGCTACGGTCTGGGGTTTGAAAGAATCATCATGTATATTACAGGAATGAGCAACATAAGAGATGTATTGCCGTTTCCGAGAACTCCTAAAACAGCGGAATTTTAGAGAGAACTGTTGTATGAGAGACGCAGAGTAGAGCGATACTCAATGGTGCAATGATATATCGGGCTGGTAACGAAAGAGGATATTGAATTATTGCCGAAGGGCTCAAAGCTTGCACATATACTCAGAATGGATAGATGATTGAAATAAATATAGTAAAAGGGGAGCGAAACTGCTGAGAGGTATGCTGAAATGCACTACGACCCTGAACCTGATTTGGATAATGCCAACGGAGGGATGTGGAAACGAATTTATGCGGATTATCCGGAGGGGTAATGCCGCATTTTTATTGTCTTTTTCAAAGTGCATCAGTAAAAAATTTATATTATAATTTTTTGATTTCAAGTTTGTAGAAGGAAATTAGTAAAGATAATGTCTTTATTGAGAAACAACTTGATTAGTATAGCTATTTAATTTTAACTTTGTAGAAAAGAGGTTGTCATGGAAAAACGATATTACACTCAGATGGAAGCTGCCGGCAATGGGATAGTTACACCTGAACTGGAAATTGTTGCAGCGAAGGAAAATCGTTCTGTTAAAGAATTACTGCCACTGCTTGCTTCAGGCAAAATGGTAATTCCCGCCAACATTCATCACAGTGCACTGTCGCCTAACGGCATCGGGAGAATGCTAAAAACCAAAATAAATGTAAATTTAGGCGTCAGTAGGGATTGCAAAGACTATGATTTGGAGATGGAAAAGGTTATGCGGGCAGTTTCTCTCGGTGCAGAGTCAATTATGGATTTGTCAAGTCATGGTGACACTGAGCCTTTCAGAAAAAAATTATGTGAGGAATGTCCTGCAATAATTGGAACTGTTCCTATTTATGATTCTGTAATTCACTATAAGAGAGATTTGGGAACCTTGTCTGCAAAGGACTTTATAGATGTTATAAGACTTCATGCAGAAAACGGAGTGGATTTCGTCACCTTGCACTGTGGAATCACAAGAAAGACCATTGAACAGATCAGAAATGGAGGAAGGAAGATGAATATCGTCAGCAGAGGCGGAAGTCTTGTGTTTGCATGGATGTCAATGACCGGAGAAGAAAATCCTTTCTACGAATATTATGACGAAATCTTAGAGATTTGCAGAAAGCATGATGTCACAATAAGCCTTGGGGATGCCTGCAGACCGGGCTGTTTGGCTGATGCCACTGACGGATGTCAGATTGAAGAACTCATAAGGCTCGGGGAGCTTACCGAAAGGATGTTCAGGTAATGGTTGAAGGACCGGGGCATGTTCCTCTTGACCAGATTGAGGCTAATATGAAAGTACAGGAAACCATCTGTAAGGGTGCACCGTTTTATGTTTTAGGACCTTTGGTAACAGATATTGCCCCGGGATATGATCACATTACAGGGGCAATAGGCGGTGCCGTTGCTGCATGGCATGGGGCAGCCTTTTTATGCTATGTTACACCGGCAGAGCATCTTGCTTTGCCCAATGTTGATGATGTTCACCAAGGCATTATCGCAAGCAAGATTGCAGCCCATGCAGCAGATATTGCAAAGGGTGTTTCAGGAGCAAGGGAAAGAGATGACAGAATGGCTTATGCCAGAAAAAATCTGGACTGGGATTCGCAATGGCTTGAAGCACTGGATCCTAAAACCGCAAAGATTATAAGAAAAAGCAGAAAGCCGGAAGAGGATCACGCAGATACCTGCAGCATGTGTGGCAAATTCTGTGCGGTAAGAAGTATGAATAAGGCTTTGGCAGGAGAAGTCATTGATATTTTGTAGACTGTGATTATATAAAATACTTAAAATAAATAGTGCTGTTCACTAGAACGCCAGCGGACTTATCGAACAGTATCAACAGTTAAATCCTCCTGATTTTTTAATGATTTATAAAGAATCTTAGCCATGAATAAAACATATAAAGCCGTTGCATAGCAACGGCTTCTGTGTTAAAATATTCTCAATATTGAGTGATGAATTATCGCGACTAAAAAACGGTTGTAGAACTGTAACTTTACAAGAGAACAGGAGGAACTCTAGTATGAAAGGCTACACAAGTGAAACTATTAGAAATGTTGCTTTATTAGGTCATGGCGGTTGTGGGAAAACCACATTTCTTGAGGCTGCGCTTTTGGAAACAGGGGTTATCAACAAGCTCGGAAAGATTGATGCAGGAAATACCGTATCTGACTATGATAAGATGGAGATAGAAAAGGGATTTTCCATTAACACTTCAGTTGTACCGATAGAATGGAAGGATAGTAAGATTAACTTCATTGATACTCCGGGTTATTTTGACTTTGTGGGAGAGGTTAATGCGGCACTTCGAGCTTCGGAGGCTGCTGTAATCATGGTTGATGCGGGAGCTGGGATTCAGGTTGGAACAGAAGCTGCGTGGAAGGCATGCGAGAGATATTCCACACCTCGTTTTATCGTAATTACCAAGAGAGACAAGGACGAATTTGATTTTTATAAGACCTTTGAGGAGTTAAAAGATAAGTTTGGTGAAACTTTAATTCCTCTTTCATGGCCTCTTTCCGCAGATATTGATGAAGAATTGAAGGAAGCAATTGCATCAGCTGATGATGAACTTATGGAAAAATACTTTGAGGGTGAAGAATTTACCGATGAAGAAATCAAAAAAGGATTAGTCAAAGGAATTTCAGAGGGCGTTATAGTACCGGTTTGCTCATCAGCTTTCGAACTGGGTCACGGTGTTGCGGGACTTTTGGATGTTCTTTTGACTTATGTTCCTACACCACTTCAGCATGGAGCCTACAAGGGTTTTAACAACGCCAACGAGCCTGTTGAAAGGATGTGCGTAACTGATGCACCTATGTCGGCATTTGTCTTTAAAACTATCGTAGACCCGTTTGTGGGCAAAATTTCTGTAATGAAGGTTGTTACCGGAAAGATGAATTCGGGAACAGAAGTTTATAACGAGAGAGTAGGGAAATCCGAAAAACTGGGAAAACTGTTTTTCCTCAGAGGTAAAAATCAGACGGAACTTAACTATGCGGAAGCAGGAGATATTGTAGCTGTTGCAAAACTTCAGTACACCCAGTCAGGGGATACTCTTTGCGATAAGAGTGATGTAATCAGGTATTTGCCCCTTGATTATCCGTCTCCGACCTATTATATTGCCATAGAGGCAGAGGATAAGGGAGACGAAGAAAAGATGGGAACAGGACTTGCGAAACTCAGGGAAGAAGATCCTTCTTTTATAGTCGAAAGAAACGCAGAAACACATCAGACTCTTCTTGGAGGTCAGGGTGATATGCAGCTGAGCATTATTATGGCTAAGCTGAAAGACAGATTCGGAGTTAATGTTAAGACTGTTCCGCAGAAGATTGCATATAGGGAAACAATCAAGGGAACTTCCGATGTACAGGGAAAACACAAGAAGCAGTCAGGTGGAGCAGGGCAGTACGGCGATGTTCACATAAGATTTTCACCATCAAGTGAGCCCGGTCTGGAATTCAGTGAGGAGCTCTTTGGCGGTTCGGTTCCTAAGAACTATGTTCCTGCAGTGGAAAAGGGACTTTTGGAATGTATGGAGAAAGGGCCTCTGGCAGGATGTAAATGTGTAAATGTAAAAGCTGTGCTGTACGACGGTTCATACCATGATGTTGACTCAAATGAAGTCTCTTTCAAACTGGCTGCAGGGCTTGCATTCAGAAAAGGCATTGCGGAAGCCAATCCTTGTCTGTTGGAACCGATTATGCACATGGAAATCTATGTTCCTGATGAATATATGGGCGATGTAATGGGAGATATGAATAAACGCAGAGGTAAAATCCTGGGAATGGAACCTCAGCAGTCGGGAGAGCAAAAGCTTCTTGCAGAAGCTCCCCAGGCAGAGCTCTTTGATTATGCCCTAGGACTTCGCTCTATGACACAGGGACGGGGAACCTTTGAAATGAAATTTGAGAGGTATCAGGAAGTTCCTAAAGCCATGGCGGACAAAATTATTGAAGAGCATCAGATAAAGGAATAAAAATAGCTTTGACAGTAAAGGGAGATTATGGCAAAAAAAGCAAAAACGGTATTTGTATGTCAAGAATGTGGATATGAAAGTCCAAAATGGCTTGGTCAGTGTATATGTGGGGCTTGGGGCTCCATGATAGAGGAAAAAGTAGTGGAGACAGCACAAAATGATGGTAGAAGAAGAGGCAGTGCTGTTTCCGCCCAAAACACCAATAAAGCAGCAAAGCCGTCACAGCTTAAGAATATAGGTTCCGCAGACAGAAAACGGCTGGATACGGGAATTGGGGAGCTGAATAGAGTTCTTGGAAACGGGATGGTAAAAGGTTCTCTAACGCTGATTTCAGGAGAGCCCGGAATAGGAAAGTCCACTCTGATAATTCAAGTAGCTGAGAATATGGCAAGGAAATACGGACCGGTTCTGTATGTATCAGGTGAAGAATCGGAAGAACAGATTAAAATGAGAGCAGACAGAGTCTGCGGTACGGCTGACTCCGGTGGTGAACCTGTCAGTGGGTCTGGTGGCAGTATTAGCGAGAATCTCTTCGTACTTGCTGAAACTAATATGGAAAATGTTATGGCGGTGTGTGAGACTGTAAAACCGTTTTTTCTGATTATAGATTCGATACAGACAATGTATACACGGGAACTGGATTCCGCACCGGGAAGTGTATCTCAGGTGAGAACTTGTGGGAATATGCTGATGCAGATAGGAAAAAGTGAAAATATTCCAATCTTTATCGTAGCCCATGTTACGAAAAGCGGTGAGCTTGCAGGTCCCAAAATTGTGGAACATCTCGTAGACTGCGTACTTAATTTTTCCGGTGAACGTGACCATGATATGAGGATTTTACGGTCTTTTAAAAACAGGTTCGGAACTACCAGCGAAATCGGAGCATTTCAGATGGCAGAGGAGGGGCTTGTTGAAGTCGAAAATCTTTCGGGAAGTTTTCTGGAAAGCACAGAGTTTAATACAGAAGGTTCGGTAATTACTGCGGTTTACGAGGGAAGCCGTCCCGTCTTTTTAGAAATTCAGGCATTGGCAACCCCTGCAAATATCGGCTTTGCCAGAAGAACCGCTGTGGGAATAGACAATCAAAGACTTGCCATGATTCTGGCAGTGCTTGAAAAAAAGCAGGGGCTTAATCTCTTGAATCAAGATGTATATGTAAATGTTGTAGGGGGGTTGAAACCGGACAGTACTTCCGTGGATCTGGGTGTTGCACTTTCCGTTTATTCCTCCGTGCGGGGAAAAACTTCACCAAAGAGGACTGTGGCAATCGGAGAAGTCGGTCTGACCGGAGATTTAAGGTCAGTTGCTTCTGCCGAAAAAATTGCCTCGGAAGCCATACGGCTCGGCTATGAAAAAATAATTATGCCTGTAAAAAATGCAAAAGCATCAAAGGGCATCTCCCAAATCGACACAAATAAGATTGTTGGTGTGAAGAATCTGTATGAAGCTGTCAGAGCATTTTCAGAATAAAAGGGCATGCTGTGAATGATAGTCTTATGTGGAATAATTTATAAAGAAATAGATAAGTAGTTGTAATAATGGAATTAGAAAGTATAAGGTCTTTGGGACTGGCAAAGTACGGATAAGTAGGTTAATGTTAATACTTGGATTTAGTTCAATAGTTCGTCTAAAGGAATAATATACAAGCTCATATTCTCGATATTTATGGGCTTTTTATATTTTTAGATTTCTCTATAAATTCAAATAAAAATTTAGTAAGTTCTTTGTTATGTTTTTTTATATCAAATTCTTTAAAAAGGCGGTAATATTGCATTTCTAAAGAATCGCTGTTTTCCCAAGAAAATTTAAGTTCTCCGTTAAGATATATTTTTTTTTCAGAGTGAAAAATTTCAAGAATGTCATTGTTAAAAAATTCAATTAAAAAACTCTTATCATTTAAATTCTTTCGCCATTCTATAGTTATATCAATGTTGGTAGCTTCATACATGAAGTTGAAGTTACTAAAAATATTATAACCACAATTTTTATCAGATATTGTCCGTTGATGTAAGATTTTGCATTTATGTATATCTGTTAAGGGTATAACTTCATTGATTATAGATAGTGCATTTGGAAGCTCATCTAAGGTTGTTCCCATCATACCTATTCTGTCTTTTACAATATTTACACCGTTAGCTGATGCATAGTTATCATGAATAACTACTTTTATGTTCTTAATTTTTCCAAAATGATTAGTATTTTCTTTTAGCCATAAACTTTCATCAGTATATTGCCAATGATAGATTGGGATTAGGTTAACATTATTTTTTTTTGCGAGTTTGTATAATTCTAGAATTTCGTTATGACTACCGGCGAGAGGTTTTTCGGAAACAACACTGATTTTATGCACCAGTAAATCTTTTATTATTGTATAATGATTTTCTGCTGTAGTAGCAACAAGGACGAAATCGATATCCTGGCTATACAATTTTCTATAATCAAAATAGCGGCGTATTTTTTGAAAATATTTTTCAGCGATAGGACTAGGTTCTTTGTCTACAATAGATATTAAGTGTATATTATTTAAATTTAACAAGCTGCTGTAGTGTTTTGCTATTTCGCCTAAGCCAATTAATGCGAATTTGTATCCCATAGTTGTATTCTCCTAATTGATTAATATTGAAAATATCATAAATTGTTATATAATGTTAATTGATTATATCATCAATAAATTAGATTGTGAACAGTAGGTCGAAAAACAACCTAATTTTTATAAACTGATAAAATTTTTACGAGGAATATTATGACCAATAAAAAAAAGCAACTGGAAGAGAGCATAGATTTAGAGGTAATAGCAAATTCTATGTTTAGTAAATTATACGACGATGAACAATTTAAAATATGCAAAGATTTAATTTTGGAATGCATGAAAGAAAACTTAAATCATGCCAGGCACGTTGAAAATGAGCGTTTAACATTTAGCACGGTATATATTGCCTTTTTAGTCGGTTGTTTTGCTGTAATGGGAAAACTTGATACAGTGAAAATTTATTTTTTATTATTTATCTTAATTGTTACAATACTAACTTTACTATTAACAATTAGGTGGAATAATGCTTTTGACAGGCATTTGTTCTATGCCAAACAGTGCTATGTCTTATTCAGCAAAAATTTATGTAGCGGAGATATAATTAGTATCAATAAAGCCGATTTGAGAAATAAAAAAGAATACATTGAAGATTTACATGGATTTCCCATGTATTGCTTTTT
>ERZ772799.186-NODE-186-length-25917-cov-19.307981_pt1 | contig 25917 bp, 21 predicted proteins | sample MGYA00511345_ERZ772799 | MGnify/ENA primary metagenome ERZ772799 (study PRJEB29015, sample SAMEA2738037) | human oral metagenome | biome: human oral; feature: human-associated habitat; material: saliva | place: China | collected 2238 ... | reverse complement strand
TAGCTGACAATGTATCAACAGTGTTAGCAAATCCACAGATACCGAATCCCATGTTAGCACGTTGATAAGTTGGCAAGAAGGCCATTTGAACAGCTTCGTAGTTGTACTTGTCAGTCATGTAGTGGATGATGTTCAAAGCATCTACGTAGGTGTCAGTCAACCAGTCAAGTGATTTTTCGAAGTTCGCTTTAACTGATTCAAATTCAAGAACTTCATCACGGATAGGATCGATGTCAAATACTTTGTAGTCTTTATGTACATCATCGTAACCACCGTTCAAACCAGTAAGAAGAGCTTTCAAAACGTTTACACGAGCACCGAAGTACTGGATGTTGTGGCGTTGTTCTTCGTTTTCTGGGTCAAGTGGAGACACACAACATGAGATACAGCTCATTTCACCATATCCGTCTTTAGCCATTGTTGTTACACCTTCGTATTGGATAGAAGAGTGTTTGTGGCTCATGTGCATACAGTAGCGACGGAATGAATATGGCAATTTGTCAGTCCAAAGAACCGTCAAGTTTGGCTCTGGAGAGTTACCGATGTTGTCAAGTGTGTTCAAGAAACGGTAGTCCATCTTAGTAACACGGTGACGACCGTCGTTCCCCATACCTGCCATAGAAGTAGTGATGAAGGTTGGGTCACCAGAGTAAAGTTGGTCGTAAGATTTTGTACGAGCAAATTTCACTGTACGAAGTTTCATAACGAAATCATCGACAAATTCTTGGATTTCTGACTCAGTGTAAGTACCACGAGCCAAGTCACGTTCTGCGTAGATGTCAAGAACGATAGGCACACGTCCAAGAGAAGTAGCAGCACCGTTTATAACACGGCAGACAGCCATGAAGGCGATGTTAGTCCATTGGATAGCTTCTTTAACGTCAAAGGCAGGACGGCGAACATCAACTCCGTAAAGGTCACCAAGTTTTACAACTTCACCGAGTGCTTGGTATTGCAAGTTGATTTCTTCGCGCAGACGGATTGTTTCTTCATCAATATCAGTCAAACCGTTCCAGTCGCGAACTTTTTCAGCCATGAGGTAGTCAGCTCCATAGAGAGCAAGACGTGCGTAAACACCGATGATACGTCCACGTGAGTAAGCATCTGGAAGACCAGTTACAGTGTGGGCGTGACGAGCACGGCGGATGTTAGAAGTGTAAGCACGGAAAATACCGTCATTTACTGTTGTAACATATTTAGTAAAGATTTCATGAACAGCAGGATCTGGTTCGTATCCATTTTCTTTCAAAGTAGTTTCAGCCATACGGATACCACCTTTTGGCATGAAGTTCAATTTGAAGAGTTCGTCATTTTGGATACCGTAAATCAGTTCGTTGTCCTTGTCAATGTAACCAGCGTCGATACCAGCAATAGATGTTGGACGAGTGTCCATTGGGAAACGAGTTTCTTCGTAGTGAGCTTTTGTTTCTTCTACGATTTTCTTGATGTGGAGTGAGCGTTCAGTAGGACCTGCCAAGAAGCTTTCATCTCCGTCATAAGGTGTGTAGTTAGCTTGAACGAAGCGAGAAACGCTTGCTTTTTCTTTCCAGTCTTCACCTTGGAAACCTTCCCAAGCTTTGTCGAAAATATCTTGAGCTTCAACAACTGTTTTAACAACCATTAGATTTTCCTCTTTATTCTAGCAACATAAACTGTTACATTTATAATTAAAGTATATCACAAGGTAATCGGTTTCACAAACGAATTTCAGTGCTAAAAGAGGCTTTCTTTTATAATACAGATTGATATTTTGTCGTAAACTGTTTTATAATTTTGAAAATGGTAAATGAAAATAGTAGAAAGAAGCTGATAAGTTGAATTATTTTGTCCTTGCTTTGAACGTTACTATGGAAAAATTTGTCCAATACTGAAATTCCTATTTTAATACTGTGTCTAGGTACCTCAGAAAGTTTATCACATTTTCCGGTCTTGCTTTTGAATAAAAATCCTTTGAAACTTTCTTTAAAAATGATAAAATTTGCTAAAGAGCTATTCTAACTTATAGGAGACGGCATGCTAATTTTTCCGCTAATCAATGATACATCGCGAAAGATCATTCATATTGATATGGATGCTTTTTTTGCTTCGGTCGAAGAGCGGGACAATCCTAAACTAAAGGGAAGGCCTGTGATTATCGGTAGTGATCCGCGTCAGACGGGTGGACGTGGCGTGGTTTCGACCTGTAATTACGAAGCTAGAAAGTTTGGAGTTCATTCAGCTATGAGCTCCAAGGAAGCCTATGAGCGCTGCCCGCAGGGAATTTTTATCTCGGGGAATTACGAAAAATATCAGGCGGTTGGCTTGCAGATCCGAGAGATTTTTAAGCGCTATACGGATAAAATTGAGCCCATGAGCATCGACGAGGCCTATCTGGATGTGACGGAAAATAAGCTAGGGCTTAAATCTGCGGTCAAGATAGCCAAGCTGATCCAGCATGATATCTGGAATGAACTGCAACTGACGGCTTCTGCAGGCGTTTCTTATAATAAGTTTCTGGCCAAGATTGCTAGTGATTATGAGAAGCCGCACGGTCTGACTGTCATTCTGCCCGAGGAGGCAGAGGCCTTTCTAGCGCCTATGGATATTGCTAAGTTTCATGGAGTTGGTAAGAAGAGCGTTGAAAAACTGCATGAAATGGGAGTTTATACTGGTGCAGATCTGCTCAAAATACCGGAAATGACCTTGATTGATAGGTTCGGTCGCTTTGGCTTTGATCTTTACCGAAAAGCCCGCGGCATCAGCAATAGTCCGGTCAAGTCCAATCGTATCCGTAAGTCTATCGGTAAGGAGCGGACCTATGCCAAACTGCTCCATGGCGAGGAGGATATAAAAAAAGAACTATCTCGCTTGGCAGCTAAGGTCGCTCTCAGCTTAGAGAAACACCAAAAAGCTGGTAAGACAGTTGTTCTCAAAATCCGCTACGCTGACTTTTCAACCCTAACCAAAAGGAGGACCTTGGAGCAAGAAACGAGGGAAGTCGAAGTAATTGAGCGGGTCGGTCATGAAATCTATGACAGCCTGGAAGAGCAGCCGCGAGGCGTTCGCTTATTAGGACTGACAGTGACGGGGTTTAGGTAAGAATTATAACAAAATATGTATGCTTTTGTTTGTGGATTAATATGATAATTTATTTTAAGTACTGTACAGTAGAAAAGTTATAGATAATTTGGTACTATTAGTTATATATTGAGTTCGAGGTGATAAGATGTCTTCTTTTCCTTTTTTTGGTAAACGTACTTCTAATGAATTTGAGAATGATGAAGTTAATATATTTTTGAGTCATAATTCAAAGAATAAAGAGTATGGGGATGTATTACGAGAATTGTTGATTGGTGTAGGTTTAACTAATAATAAGTTAATCTATACTTCGAATGAAAATAATGATGTGCCTTTCGGTAAAAATATATATGACTATTTACAAGAATATCTTAATGGTAAGACAATTGTATTATTTCTACTTTCCTCGGATTACTTTTCTAGTGTAGTTTGTCTGAATGAGCTGGGGGCAACGTGGGTAAAAAAACATGACTACTATAATTTTTATGTTCCGGGATTCAATTTAAAAGATGATAAATTTTTGAATAGCTGTATAGACAGTAATTCAAAAGGCGTCTTTTTGAATGGAGATAGTCAGTGTCGTTCTGCGTTGAAAAGATTTTTAGATTTTATTTTTCATCATTTTGAATTAAATTGCGATAATTATAGGTTAGAAAAAGAGCTTGATGAAGCTTGTGGAAAATTTCGAAAGATATCTGTTTTAAAAAAAGAATTTACTGCTAAAATTGCAGAAGTAGATGAAAGAAAAGCCTATATATTTTGTAAATTAGATACCTTGCTGCCAATAGAGGAAGGTTTTCATGAAGGTGAGTCTCATTGGATTCAACTTAGTCGAGAGTATAACAAAGATATTATAGAGATGGTAAAGAAGGGAAAGTCAATAACTTTTATTCCGAATAAAATAACAGCTTTTCATGAGGAAGCTTATGGAGGAAAGAATTTCAGAAATATTTATATAGATGGGAAAAGAATCAGAATTTTTTAGAGAAGAGGATTTTAATGAAAAATAAAGTTTGTTTTGTTGTGATGGGATTTGGGAAAAAAACATATTTTAAAACGAATGAATTAATTGATTTGGATGAAATCTATAATGAAGTTATTAAACCATTATTTGAGAAAGAATTTCAGAATTATAAAGTAATTAGAGCAGATGATGTTGCTGGATCAACAATCATTGATGTTAGCATGTATGAACTACTTTTGCATGCAGATTTGGTAATTGCCGACTTGACAACTTATAATATAAATGCTGCTTATGAATTGGGTATTCGCCATGCTGCGAAGCCTTTCTCCACTGTGATGATGATTCAAGAAGATCATGATATTCCATTTGATTTAAATCATTCTCGTATCTATAGATACAAAAAATTTGGTGAAAAAATTTCGAAATCTGAATCAGATGAAATGATGAGTAAGCTCAAAGAATATATTAAAGAATCGGAAAAACAGCAAACGGATAGCCCTCTATATACCTATATTCCAAAAGTAAAACCTCTTCAATACGATAACAACTGTTATTGTAAATTGATTTCTGATGCAGAAAACTATTCGGATACGATTGGAGAATTGTTACAAAAAGCGAAAGACTTTAAAAAGAAGGGAAATTTTATAGAATCAAAAAAATGTTGGAAAAAATTGGTTGATAAATCACCGAGAGAAGATTATTTTATTCAGCAATTGGCTCTCACTACCTATAAATCTAAAGTTCCCAATGAGACAAGCGCTTTAATGGAGGCATTACAGACTATTCAGCGATTGCCATTAAAGAAGACTCTTGATACTGAAACATTGGGCATAGCTGGGGCTATATATAAGAGATTGTATAGAGTAAATAAAAATCCAGATTATTTAGAAGATGCGATAAATATTTATAGAAAAGGATATATAGTTAAACAAGATTATTATAATGGGGAGAATTATGCTAATTGTTTATTATTGCAGCTTTTACATATTACTGATAAGGAACAGATTAAATATAATCAATTTGAAGCTAACAAAGTTTATAGAGAACTTATAGACCTGATTACTGAAAATGCGGATGAAGACGACTATTGGAAATATGCAACTTTAGCAGTTGCCTACTACTATTTGGAATGTGAAACACTTTACAAACAGTATTTAGACGTATTTAAATCTAAAAGTGTGTCATGGGAGCAAGCATCTTTGCAGGAGACAATAGATGAAATTGAAAAGATTAGACAACATTTAATATAGCGAATCATATGGGGATATTATTTGTAGAGTTCTTGTTCATTTAATATATAAAGCGGTATGAAGTAATATGATATTTCTTTACTTTTTAATAATTGTTATTATAGTTCATATTTGTTGTTTTCTGGCAGATCGTAGTGCAGTTTCTAAAGGATTGTTTCGTTTTTTTTCAGCGAGCGCTAGTACTCTGATAGAGGATGTAGAAAAGCAATACGATCAGCTCAATAAATTAAATCAAACTGAAAATACTAAGGTGTACATGTTGAGTGACGTTGCTCAAGAATTATTGGTAATGTTTAAATTTAGGGTTACACTGTTAGTTCCATTTCTTTTTTTTGTATTATTGTTATTAATTCATATTTCAAAGTTTCCTACAAGTTGGAAGTACATTTTTTCCATTATTCTTTCAATATGTAACTTTTCTTATTCTTTTTTGGAGAATAAACAAAGAGGAAAGGTTGCAGGTTACTATATATGTTTCAATACTATGCAAAAAATGGGCTTACTATTAATATGGACGATTTCTTTAATAATGACAAGTAGTGCTTTTCAGATTTTACTTACTTTTAGAGGAGAATTTTTAACAAATCTTAAAATAGCAATGTTCAGCTACAGTGTGTTATTATGTTCAGAACTATTATATGACTATTTTTTTGCATTAATATACTCAAAGCAAAACTTCAGTTTTCAAAATATAATTAATCGCCAAGAACCTGTTGTGTTATTTTTACGTCCTTTTGCGAAAGATGATAACCTAATATACTTTCCGTTTATTGCTGGACCTACATTTTTAAGATTCGCACTTTTTCCGTTGATTAATTTTTCTGAGGGACTATCTCGCTTAATAAATACTTCTGGTTTTGGAATTTTAATTGGTGTCGCTAATCCAAATAAAAAAAAATGGTATAAAGGGACTTTTTTTAAAACGAAAATTGTTGATGATTACGATAATATAGATAAGTGGAAAAAAGAAATTTTTTATTTATTGCCTAAAGTAAATAAAATAATATCTCTAGTAGGAAATACAGAGGGAGTATCATGGGAATTAAATCTAGTAGAGGAGTTAGGAGTTAAAGAGAAAACAATATTTTTATTTCCATTGCATGAAGGAGATGATTTTCCTCTAATAACTAAACTAAAGTTACAATTTAAAATAAAGGATATACAATTCCCTAATGAATTTTATAATAACCAATTTATTGGACTAAGTTTTGATAACAATAGTCCTGTTTGGTATATGGATTATGGAAGAGATTTTTTTTCTTACTATTTAAGTATTATGCTTGGATATATAGATATAGATAATAAATTTAAAGCTAGGGGAAATCGTAACCCTGACAAACTAGAAGAAACTATACCTACATTTTATACAATTTCAAACGATTCTGATTTTCAAACGATTTATAGAATTATTAAGGATAATAAGAAATTATACAGAAAATGGTGTAAAACAGAGAATTACGAAAGCGTTATTAATTTTTGGAATATCATTTTACGAACAGATCCATTGCTTTTTCACAATCCTTATTACCATTCTAGTATTCTATATGATGGATTAATTGAGTTAGGTAATTCGATGGAAATACTAAAAGAGTATGTTGAATTGGTTAAGGCTTTAGAAGAAAGGAATTCTCATTTCATGCCTAACGAATTTCAAGCAAAAAGATCGGTTGAGGCTCAGTTTCAATACTTAGAAGATGCGTACCAGTATATTTATGATGATGGTGTCCCATTATCACTTCGTGTAGAAATCTTAGAATTACTATATCAAAGTGCTAAGTATGTTGCCAAAGTCAAGGATTTAATTGAAATTGCTTATGATTTATCAACGGAGCTTAGTAATCAAGGAAAATTTAGGGAAGCTATTTCTATTCTTAAAGAACGATTAAATTTAGCTAATGAAACCGGGAATATCAAATACCAGTTAGAGACACTGGAAAGGATTTCTTGTTTCTATTATTGTTGGCTAGATGTGAATAGTAATCCAAGTGAGAAAAAATTCTATTTATGTGAAATAAGAAAAAACTTAAATAGGAGATATAAAATTGGGAAAAGAATAAAAGATATAGTAACAATTCAAGACACCTTGCAGAAGTTAAGGTTCATCTACTACAACTACGGAAGTAATAAATCGGTTGAACGAATAGATTTATTGATAGAAATATGGAATACAAAAATAAGTGAAACAAATTAATTGTTGATTGCACTCCAAAAGTTAGACAGAAAAAATCGACTCTTTATCAACTGTAGTGGGTTAGCGAAAAGTCATCTACTGGAGAGGATCAATTTTTCCTCTCCTTTTTGATATTCAAATTGGTAAGAATTCTATTCTAAAGTTATCAAAGTTCCGAAAGCTGGGAGCATTTCGCTAGATAACCTTGATGATGTTGTTGGCATCTTTTAGTTTTGTGTGTGAGTAGGAAAATCCTAGTTTATTAATGGTTTTATCTTTATCTTCCAAAAAGGTCTGAAAAACAGTTAGAAAGATAGGATTTACACAAGAAATAGTTTTTCAATGAGACCAAACAAATGCTTAGCTTGTTTCCCTTGAAAATGAAAAGCAAGAGTGACTCAAATTATAAAATTTTCAATGGGAAGGATTTTATAAGTTACTTACATTGATCGTATTATGGGAAAATTAGATTGGCTTCTTCTTGATCTGTTTTTGAACGGAGAGGTTTTCTGTGAACACCTCTCCGTTCTGTGGTTTATAATAGATAAAAAATAAAGTTTCTTGATTAATATTGGCTATGGATGGATATTTCTCTAGTTATCTTCGTTACTAAAATTAGCTTATTTTCTACTTTCCTATTAGTTGACTTTAGAAAAGAATACAAGAAGCTAAAAAAGGGACGAGGGAGACGAGCTCACATTCCTTAATATAAATTTTTCTCCCTCATTGTAACATAAGAAAGAGATTTTGCATTTTTTGAAGCTTTCGTATAAAACTGTTTCAGACTCTACTATTTTAAGGGGGGATATTTGATAAGGAAGTTCAGGTTGGAACTGGTCAAAGAACAACTTTGCTAGCATTGTTCAGTAAGTTTTGTGACAGTATAAACAGCATAAAAAGTAAACCTATTGGATTCGGTTTCCATTTAATTGCCATCGCCAAAAATACTGTGAATATCTTCTTCTGTTATCCCAATCATAGGATCAATTTTCTGGAAGTTTTCCTCCGTCAGGATATAGTTTTCCACAGTCGGTTCGCTGTTATACACAGGATTGTGAATAATTTCTTGAGGGGATTCTACATCTCCAAAACGTTCAATCAGATAGGTTTTGCGGGCGGTACCGGTATTTTTTACGGCGTAGTCAAAGGCTGACTTTTCCCCAAGTAGGATCAGTTTGCTCTTGGCTCGGGTAATAGCAGTGTAGACCAGATTGCGCTGGAGCATGCGGTGGCTGCTTCGGGTAATGGGAAGGATAACCACGGGAAACTCGCTACCTTGAGACTTGTGGATGCTCATGGCATAGGCTAGGCGAATTTTGTACCATTCGCTGCGCTGGTAGATAATTTCATTGCCGTCAAAGTTGATGGTCAGCTCGTCCTGCTTGGAGTCGGTGTATTTGCCAGGCAAGAGGTCGGTGATATAGCCCAGATCGCCGTTAAAGACATTGCTTTCGGCATCGTTGACCAGATGAATGACCCGGTCGCCCTGGCGGTACTGGCAGTCTGGAGCTTCAAAGGTCAGTTCCTCTTTCTCGACAGGATTGATGAGATTTTGCATGAGGCTATTAATCTGGTCAATACCGGCCTGTCCGCGGTACATGGGAGCCAGCACTTGCACATCCTGAGCTGGGATGCCGCTACGAATAGCGGCGCTAGCGATTCTCTCTATCATAGGTGGGATGTGCTCATTTCGAGCTTCAAAATAAGAGCGATCCGCTTTTTTCTCAGTAAAATCTGCTGGCAGCAGTCCTTTTTGGATCTGACTAGCCAGAGTGACAATGGTCGAATCTTGACTCTGACGGTAAATTTTTTCCAGCTTGGTTTGGGGGATGCTCGGTATCTGCAGTAGGTCAGCTAATACCTGCCCAGGACTGACAGAGGGCAACTGCTCCGCATCACCAACCAAGAGCAGTTTGGTATTGGAGGATATATTGCTGAGGAGCTGGTTAGCCAGCCAAGTATCTACCATAGAGAACTCGTCTACGATGATAAAGTCAGCATCCAGATAATCATCCAAATGACTGGTATCATCATCTCCAGTCATACCGAGATGCCGGTGAATCGTAGCGCTGGGCAGGCCAGTCAGCTCGTTCATACGGCGAGCAGCTCGACCAGTCGGTGCAGCCAAAAGAATGGGCAGATCTGTTTTCTTTTTCAAATCTAAGTCTCGAAGCTGACTGTAGACGGCGATGATACCATTGATAACGGTTGTTTTTCCTGTTCCTGGTCCACCCGTCAGGATAAAGACTTTTTGTGTGATAGCGTCGAAAATGGCCTGCTTCTGAATCTGATCATAGTGGATGCCTAGGTCATCTTCAGCTTGGCTGATGGCATCGAGGATTTTCTCTTCTTCGAAGCGATCCTGATGGCCTTTTTCCAAGAGGCGGACCAGATTACTGCGGATTCCTTCCTCGGCAAAGAAGAGACTATTTTCAAAAATTTTTGTTTCGACATTCTGGACCTTGTCTTCCTCAATCAAGTGAGCCAGTTCATTGGCTACCAGACTGGGATCTAGTTCTACTTGACGCGAACTTTCCAAAAGCTCAATAGTATGAGCCAATAGGTCTCTGGCCTCCAAATAGGTATCGCCAGTTTCCATGGACTGGGTCAGGAGGGTATGGATCAAGCCAGCCCGAAAACGCTCAGGGGCATCACTTTCAATTCCCAACTGCTGGGCTAGCTGATCGGCGATTTTAAAGCCGATGCCTTGGATGTCTTCAACTAATTGGTAGGGATAGTGCTCGACAACTTCCAGCGTTTCTTCCTTGTAAGTTTCTTGGATTTGAAAGGCTAGCTTGTTGGGAATGCCGTAGGCGGCCAGCTTGGCTAAGACCAGCTCTGTTCCATAGTTGAGTTGCAGTTTGGCCACAAAGGCTTCTCGGTTCTTGGCAGAAAGGCCAGTGATTTCTTTAAGTTTTTCTGGCTCAGCTAAAATCTTGTCAATGGTTTCCTCCCCGTAAAGATCCACGATTTTTTGGGCTGTTTTGACGCCGATACCTTTAAAGTGGTCACTGGAAAAATATTTAACCAGCCCCTTGCTAGTTGGTTTTGCCCTCTCGTAGCGGGAAATTTTTAGCTGCTGTCCGTACTTTGGATGTTGAACTAGGTTGCCCCAAAATGTATAATCTTCGCCTTCGATAATATCGGCCATGGTTCCGGTCACGATAATCTCAAAATCATCAAAATCTTCACAATCCGTGTCTTGGATACCCAAGAGGAGGATTCGAAAGAAATTGCTGGGATTTTCAAAAATGATGCGTTCAATAGTGCCTGAAAAATAAAATTCTGTCATTGTTTATATATCTGTTTTTAAAAAGCAAACCCAGCTGAGTAGTCAACTGAGTTTGGATGGGGTATACTCTTAAGTATTAGTAAGTCTTGAAAGGTAGGATTGGCCAGATGCGGAATTTAGCTTCGCCTTGAATCTGTTCCTTTTGGAAGGTACCGACTTTGCGACTATCTTTGGAAACAATTCGGTCGTCACCTAGAAGGAGGTACTCATCGTCTAGAAGTTTAATGGTAAAGACGGGGCTACCTTCCTTGTCCACGGTAAAGGCCTGGGCTTGAGAGGCTAGCTTGCGGAAGAAAGTTCCGTTGTCCTTATAATCCTTGCCTACATAAGTGGATTGGAGCTTGTCCTTTTTGAATTTCTTGATGTATTCTGTTAAGTAAGGTTCATCAGTTTTTTTGCCATTGATATATAGAGTATCGTTTTCGTACTGGATGGTATCACCTGGAAGGCCAATCACTCTCTTGATAACTTCTTTATCTTTGCCAGCATCTGTCTCAGTGGCTACAACAATATCAAAACGATCAATGGACTGGTATTTCAAAACCATCAAATACTCACCATTGGCTAAGGTTGGATCCATAGAGTGGCCGTCTACCTTGACAGGTACCCAGAGCAGCCAGCGAGTGAGTAAGATGACGGAGACAATCAGGGTAAAGACTCCCCACTCCTTGAGGAAGGCACGGAAGTCAAAGCGTTTGTTTTTCATAGTCTACCTTTCTAAGAGCTTTTTAGCTTTTTCTGTATTTTTAAAATGAAGTTTAGCGGTATGCTGGAGGCCAGCCATTCCATAGGCTTGGAGGATCTGGCAAGCAACTTGATCGCTCTTGCTCCCAGCCCCGCTCGGAAGGGTATAGCCAAGTTCTTGACTTAGCTTTTCCAGATTTTCCAGGAAGAGGTCGCGAGCGATAATGGAGCTAACAGCGACAGCTAGAAACTTTCCTTCCGCTTTCTCAATGAGGCTAACAGGATTAGGGAAATGATTCTTTTCATTTTGTAGGTATTTGTCATAATTCTGCTGGCTGGTAAAGGCATCGATGACAATTTTTTCTGGTGTCAGACCTTTTTGTAACAGCAGATAAATGGCTTGATTGTGAAGAGCCACCTTGACAGACACAGCGTTGTAACCAGAGGCAATCACTTCGTTATATTTTTCTGGTGACAGGAGCAGAGCCTGATGCTGGATTTCCTTTTTCAAAATCGGCGCCAGCTGCCGAATCTTAAGGTCGGTCAAGGTCTTTGAGTCGCCCACGCCCAGATTACGCAAGAAAGCGTGCTGTTCTGGACTGACAAAGGAAGCAACAACTGCTAAACCACCAAAGTAAGAGCCATTTCCGACCTCATCAGTACCGATAAGGGAAATGTTCTGAGAGGTCTTGCTGGTTTCCTCCGCTTGATGGCCGAAAAAAGCAGCATAGTGACCAGCTTTTTCTCCTTGGAAAAGAACCTTGCCAGAAGTATAGATACTGACAGTTGCCTGGTTCAATTTCAGTAAATATTGGATATACTGATTTTTACTGGGCACAAGCTTGTCTCGATATTTCTGGACAAAAGCCTGAATTTCTTCTCGTTTAGGACTTAAAGTTATACTTTCCATAGCCCCTATTGTACCACAAAATGAAACTAGGGAGAATGGGAAAAAGAGGATATTTCAAATATTATAAAAAAATTACATATTTTTCTTCCAAACATGACATAAATGTCATGTTGAACCACATATGGTTGTTGTATAATATAGGTGTTGAAGCGATGTTTGAGTAAAACTGACCACAAACAATATATTAACAAGGTTAAGGAAGCCTTGTAAAAAAGGAGAACACATATGGAAAACTTTGCTATGATGGACAACCAATTTGTTGCGTTGACTGAAGAAGAAATGATGATGATCGACGGTGGATGGTCATTCTACGGAGTCCCTGTTGATATTTTCACAGTATCATTGGCTATTTTGGGTGGCTCATTGGTTTCTGGCTTCTTAGTAGGACTTTTCAACTAATTTAGTATTCAAAATAGAAGAAGGTGAATTTTATGAACAAAGATTTTAAATCATTAGATCAAAAATTTATGCCTCTTACTGAAGCTGAATTGGTTGAAGTAGAAGGTGGATGGGTCGGTGGTGACCTTGTACGTGCTGTATTTGATATCGGTCGTGAAGTTGGTCGCACTGTACGTGGACTTGCTATTCGTGCATATGGTCGCATCAGAGGTAGAATTGGTTCAAGATCTGGTGGTTCTAGCAATGGTGGCGGTGCTAACAACGGTGGTGCTGCAGGTACAGACGTTTTTAACTAATACTTTTTGTTTCGATATAAAGCCTCTTGTTCGTCTTGATTTGGACAAGAGGCTTTTTAGTGTAAAAGTTACTTTAGGTCTGTTTTTTAAGTAATTTTGTGCTTATATAGAGTAAAACGACTGATACCATTGGAAAAATATGCCACATTAGTGTATGATAAAGATACCTACTTTTTTGCTTGCTATGAAAATTTTCCCTCCTTAATTTTGTGTTTGTTTTTTGTTGGAGAGAACTGATAAGCATCGAGTTGGCAAGTAACTACTGTTGAAAAAGTAAGTTCACTATTAGGAGTTTTTATGTAGGAGTATCCTCCATAAAAATGAATTTACACTTTTGTGAATAAAGGAGATTGTATGAGATTTACAAAGCGTCATTATAGGGCTCAAGTTGACGCGAGAGATTGTGGTGTAGCAGCGCTAGCCATGATATATGGTTATTATGGTTCCTATTATTCTTTGGCCAGTTTGCGTGAAATGGCCAAGACAACTTTAAGAGGAACAACTGCTTTTGGGCTCGTGAAGGTTTCCGAAGAGTTAGGTTTTGAAACACGAGCCTTTAAAGCGGATATGTCTTTATTTGACATGAAGGGGATCGTTTATCCTTTTATCGCCCATGTTATCAAAGACAAGAAATTGCTTCACTATTATGTTGTGACTGGGCACGATAAACATTCGGTTTATATTGCTGACCCTGACCCAGCCGTTAAGATGACCAAGCTTTCTAAGGAACAGTTTGCGCAGGAGTGGACAGGTGTTTCTATTTTCATTGCCCCAGCACCGGAATATAGACCGCACAAGGAAAAGAAAAATGGTCTCTGGTCTTTTGTTCCAATTTTAATAAAGCAAAAAGGCTTAATTGCCAATATCGTTATCGCAACGATGCTGGTTACGATCATCAATATCGTGGGCTCTTACTATATGCAGGGGATTATTGATACCTATGTACCCAATCAGATGAGGAATACCTTAGGGATTATTTCTTTAGGTCTAATAGTCGTCTACATTTTGCAACAGGTCCTAACTTATGCTCAGAGCTATCTGCTTCTCATTTTGGGCCAACGCCTTTCGATTGATGTGATTTTGTCCTATATCAAGCATGTCTTTCATCTACCCATGTCTTTTTTCGCTACGAGAAGGACAGGGGAAATTGTATCGCGCTTCAATGATGCCAATAGTATCATCGACGCCTTGGCTAGTACCATTCTCTCCATCTTCTTGGATGTCTCCATCGTTGTCGTCATGGCAGTTGTTTTGTTCTCGCAAAACTTCTATTTATTCTTTATCAGCTTGCTCTCGCTGCCGATCTATATTGTCGTGATTTTTGCCTTCATGAAACCATTTGAAAAAATGAATCGTGACACCATGGAATCCAATGCTATTCTGTCTTCTTCCATTATCGAGGATATCAATGGGATTGAGACGATCAAATCCTTGACCAGTGAGGATTTCCGCTATCAAAAGATTGATAGAGAATTTGTTGACTATCTGAAGAAATCATTTGCCTATAGTCGGATGGAAAACATCCAAATCGGCTTGAAGAAGACAGCTCAGCTCTTGCTGAATGTTGCAATCCTTTGGATGGGGGCCCTTTTGGTAATGGACAATAAAATGACCTTGGGGCAGCTGATTACTTATAATACTTTGCTGGTTTATTTCACAAATCCGCTGGAAAACATTATCAATTTACAAACCAAGCTTCAGACTGCACAAGTTGCCAATAATCGCTTGAACGAGGTTTATCTGGTTGACTCTGAATTTATGGACAAAAAAGCGATCCGTGATTTGAGCATGACCAAGGGCGACATTGAGTTGAGAAATGTCAGCTACAAGTATGGCTATGGACGAAACGTTCTATCAGATATTAATTTGACCATTGAAAGAGGCAGCAAGGTGGCCTTTGTAGGAATTTCTGGTTCTGGAAAGACGACTCTTGCCAAGATGATCGTGAACTTTTACGATCCAAACGAGGGAGAAATTCTGGTTAATAATATCAACCTCAATCAGATTGACAAGCATGTCTTGCGTCGTCATATCAATTACTTGCCGCAACAGCCTTATGTTTTTAATGGTACCATCTTGGAGAATGTTCTCCTGGGTGCCAAGCCCGGAACGACTCAGAAAGAAATCATTCGGGCATTGGAAATTGCGGAAATCCGTGAAGATATTGAACGGATGCCTTTGAATTACCAAACAGAGTTGACATCAGATGGTTCAGGAATTTCAGGTGGTCAGCGTCAGCGCTTGGCCTTGGCTCGGGCTCTTTTGACCGATGCTCCTGTTTTGATCCTCGATGAGGCGACCAGCAATTTGGATATCTTAACAGAGAAAAAGATTATCGACAATCTCTTGGAGTTGGACAAGACCATCATTTTCATTGCCCATCGATTGACCATTGCGGAGCGATCTGAAAAAGTGGTTGTTCTGGACAAGGGTGAAATCGTGGAGCAAGGAACGCATGAAGAGTTGGTTGCTCAGGATGGCTTCTATGCTCATCTGGTGAATAGTTAGAAAGGAGAAAGAAGATGGAAGAACATTACTTAGAGAGTGCCGAATTTTATAACCGTAGATATTCTAGCTTTTCTGTGCGCGTGATTTTACCGACTTTCTTCTTGTTGATTTTTGTGGTCTTATTCTCCCTCTTTGCTAAAAAAGAAATCACTATTACTTCAGGTGCTTCTATTGAACCTAGAAAGATTCTGGCTAACATCCAATCAACCAGTAACAATGCCATTGTCACTAATAACTTGAAGGAAAACAAGGTTGTTAAAAAAGGGGATCTTTTAGTTCAGTATAAGTCTGATAGTGAAAATACTCAAAAAGAAACTTTCTCCTCTCAAGTAGAAAGCTTGAAGGAGCAAAAACGTCAGTTGGAGCTGCTGCAAGAAAGTCTGAAGACGGGGACTAGCCAGTTTTCAGGAGAAGATCGCTTCGGCTATGAGCAAGCATTTAATGATTACAAGAATCAAGCTGCGAGTATCCGTAGTAATACCGAGCAGCAAAATTCGACCATTGCTTCTCAAAATTCAGCGGCCAGCAATTCACAGGCGGAGCTGGGGAATTTGATCAATGAAACCAATGCTAAATTAGCAGATTATCAGACTCTTAGAAATGCTATCCAAAATGGGACAAGTGTCCCTTCGACTAATGCCGGCTATAGTATCTATCAGGCTTATGAGACACAAGCCGCTGCTGATAGTCAAGGTCAGCTAAAGAGCCAAGTTCTGTCGCAGATTGACAACCAGATTTCGCAGTTTGAATCAGCTCTTTCGGGTTATCGGGTGCAGTATGCAGGTTCCGGTGCTCAGCAAGCCTATTCTGGAAGTTTGGATAGCCAGCTTGAGTCCTTGAAAGCTCAGCAGTTGACTAAAGTTGGTCAAGAATTGACGGCTCTGAATCAAAAGATTTTAGAAGTTGAAAATAATCTCAAGGTGCAAGGTGGCATCACTCAAAAAGGCATGATCACAGCTACTGAAGATGGTATTCTCCATCTAAATCCTGAAACAGCGGGAGCGAATCTGGTTCCCGAAGGGAAGTTGCTCGCTCAGTTGTATCCTGTTTTGACCAAGGAAAAAAAGGTCGTTATCACAACCTATGTGACCTCGAAAGATGTATCTAGTTTGAAAAAAGGTGAGACTCTGCGTTTCACTGCAATGGATGGAAATAATAAAGAATTTGTTCTCAAATCTAAAATTTCAAACATTGACAACAATGCGACGAAAACGGAAAAAGGCAACTTCTTTAAGGTGGAAGCTGAAATAACCTTAACGGACGCTCAAGCCAAGAAGATGCGTTATGGTATTGAAGGTCGTGCAGTAGTCATCACAGGAAGCAAAACTTACTTTGACTATTACTTGGATCAATTCTTGAGAAAGGACTAAAGGAAGAATAGTCGATAAGTTTTGATTGAAGTTTTTATCTCGTAAGTATGAAAAAACCATGGTTTGTACGGACTCCTAAAAGATAGAGGAATTGTTACTCCTTTGTTGACTAAATGAGGATCCCGTTTTATTTGGCGATTTATCAAATAAAAAATCGAAGCCGAAAGGCTTCTTTTTATACTTGTTTTTTAATGTTTTGTGTGATATTATATTTTAAGAAACAATTGTTGTGCAACAGTTGTTCTCAAAAGGAGTTTCTATGCCACCTAAAAATAAATTTACTCGTGATGAGATTATTCAAGCAGCTCTAGGGATTGTCAGAGAAGCCGGCTTAGCTGGTTTGACCGCTCGTTCTCTGGCTGAACGTTTACAGTCTAGTCCCAAGGTTATTTTCGGTCAGTTTGAAAATATGGAGGATTTAAGTCATTCGGTTGTTCGGGCAGCTGAGTTTGTCCTAGTCCAATATATTCGTTCGGCTTTGGAGCGGGCCAAGCCTTTCAGAGCAGTTGGTATGGCTTATATCCTTTTTGCTAGTCAGGAGCCTCAGCTTTTTAAAATTCTCTATCTAAATCCTCACAAGCACCCCATTGAGTCTTTCAAGGACTTTTTACCTCAGAAAGACCATAGTTATCAGCAGATATTAGAGTCGATTGTGGAGGATTATCCCATGCACATAGAAAGTGCAGAGTTCGTGTATCAGCATTTGTTTATCTATTCTCATGGCTTGGCTAGCATGATAGCATCGGGTATTTATTCTTTTAGTCAGGAGGAAGTGACAGAACGTTTGACGCAAGTATTTGCTGCCCTCCTAAAGGAAATGAAAGGAAACAAGAATGATTAGATTAAAGGAAATTTGCAAGTCCTACAACGGAAGAGAAGTCTTGAGAGGCATCAACTTGGAGATTGCTGACCGAGATTACTTGGTCATTTTAGGTGCTTCTGGCTCTGGGAAGTCAACCTTGCTCAATGTTCTATCAGGTCTAGAAAAACCAGACAGTGGTCATGTGTACTACGGCGAGGAAGATCTATCCCAGCTGACAGAAGCTCAATTGACGGCTTTTCGTCGAGCGCAGACTGCCTTTATTTTTCAGCAGTATTTCTTACTTCCAAATCTCACAGTGGAGCAAAATGTCAAAATGGGTGCCAACTTAGCAGGTAATCAAGATTATGTCCAAATTTTGGAGGCTTTAGGTTTAGGTGATAAACTCCAACATTATCCAAGTCAGCTTTCAGGAGGTGAGCAACAGCGAGTTGCTATTGCACGAGCCCTAGCCAAAAGACCTCGTGTCCTCTTTTTGGATGAGCCGACTGGAGCTTTGGACGAGGAAACAGGTCGTCAGATTCTAGCCTATATTTCAAGTCTTCAAGAAGAGCTAGGCTTTACGCTGGTCATGGTAACCCACAATACAAATATTGCTCAGATGGCCAAGACTGTTGTCCATATCAATAGCGGCCAGATCCAAAGCATAGAGACAAATAGCCAGCCCAAAACGGCCTATGAGATTGGATGGTAAGCTATGTTTTCAATAAAAGATTTGTATAGACTAGTCGTTGTATCAGTTATTAGCTTTTGTGCGGTGTTTGTGAGCAATCTATTTTTAAATTTTTATCTGGATATCAGTTTACTAGATCAAACAAATTGGTTGCCTGAGATTCAAGCTGCTTATGATGCTCAAGTTGCTATCTCTTGGTTAATTGCATCAGTTAGCGGAGCTGTTTTATCCCTGACATCGATGCTCCTCCTCTTCTTTTACATTCGGCAATTTATTGACCAGCATAAGCCAGAATTAGGAATTTTAAAGGCTATGGGCTATAAAAACTGGGAAATTAGCCGAAAGTTTTGGATTTTTAGTCTTCCAGTTGGTTTGGGAACAGGCGTTGGCTATTTATCTTCTTTTGCTATGATGCCGCATTTTTATCAGTTACGTAATCAAAGCGGGGTTTTGTCTGAAATCACCATTATGCAACATTGGTCCCTATTCTTGTTTCTCGTTGTCTTACCGACTCTAGCCTTTACTGCTTTAGCCGTTCTCTGCGCTAGTTATTATCTACGTTTGCCTGCTCTAGACTTGCTCAAGCGGGTCAGCTCTAGTCAAAAGTCACCAAAAAGGAAAGCAACAAAGAAAATAAGGAAAGACCGTCCTTTTTTAAAAGATTTTTCTGCCAGCCTGCTCTGGTCTCGAAAATTATTAATTTTCTTCGTCATTTTTGGATCTATGTGCTTTTCAGCTATGATTCAACTATCATATGGCATGAAGGAATTGACAGATGAAATCATTCAGATGATGATGATGTCAATCGGTACTGTCCTGTCAGTAGCAATCCTCTATCTGTCGCTGGGAGTTCTCCTGCAGGAAAATCAGGAAACACTGGCTATTATGAAGGTTTTTGGTTATAGCAAAAATGAGTGCCGTAAGAGTTTATTTGCTCCCTACCGCTTTCTTGCCTTTTTGGGCTTTGTCTTAGGAACGGGCTATCAGTATGGGATTATGCAGCTTTTACTTAGATTGATGGAAAAATCAATAGCTCAGAAAGTTGAGTATGATTTTGATTTTGGAGTATGCCTGATAACTTTGTTGATCTTTACCTTAGTCTATGAAAGTTTCATCTATGTATCCAGTAGGAAGATAGATCAACTGACCATCAAGCAGGTGATGCTGGGAGAATAAAAAAGGCTGGGACAAAAGTCCTAGCCTCTTAATTGTCTTTGGATTGTCGAGCAAGACGCAGTGGTTGAGTGGGCTCTATTACGCTGATTCCATCAGCTTTTACAGCCCTACTCAACTGTGCGGAGGTGGGACGACGAAATCGAATTCTAACGAATTACCTATTTCTGTCCCACTCTCTTTTTTACTAACGATATGCTGGATACCTGTCTGGAGGTGCTTGAGGATGTGCGTGATTTCCTTTGGAAAAACTTTGTAGTTTTCCAAGTCTGTCAGGGGAATCCAGCAGACTTTTTCTTGGTTATGTTGGTAGTAAAACTGCTTGCCGTGAGGCTTCATCAGATAATAGAAGCAAATCTCATGACAGTCTAGTCCTTTGAGGATGCCGGTTGAGTTGGAAAATAAATTTTCATGAACAAAAGCCAGCTTTTCAATCTCATACTTTTGTTCTGTTTCTTCGAAAACTTCTCGCTGGACAGCTTCTTTGGAGGTCTCTCCAAATCTGACCGCCCCTCCCACTGAATAGAAATAGTCTTCGCTAGGAGAAGACATGACACAGAGGGCTTCCTCCTCAATGATGAGTGCAGCAGCCCGATAGCGAAAGCGCTCCTGCCCTTGGGTATAAGAAATATCCTTTGCCATAGTGTCCTCCTTGCGTTTTTTAGTTTACTTGATTTAGAGCTTTCTGTCAACACTTTCTGTACCCGGACAGTTGTATTCTTTCTCTCTTGCGACAGGCTTTTTTTCCTGTTAAAATAATGGCATGACTCGTTATAAAGCCCTTATTTCCTACGACGGACATGACTTTGCTGGCTTTCAGCGCCAGCCTCATGCTCGGAGCGTTCAGGAAGAAATCGAAAAAACTTTAACTCGTATCAACAAAGGTCAGCCCATTGTCATCCATGGAGCTGGTCGGACCGACAGTGGTGTCCATGCGCTTGGGCAGGTCATTCACTTTGACCTCCCGTCAGCTAGGGATGAAGAAAAGTTGCGTTTTGCCTTGGATACCCAGACGCCAGAAGATATTGATGTCATTTCTGTGGAGGAAGTGACGGAGGATTTTCATGCCCGTTACCAGCCGCACAGTAAGACCTATGAGTTTCTGGTGGACATTGGCCGACCAAAAAATCCGATGATGCGCCACTATGCGACCCACTATCCCTATCCTTTGGAGATTTCTCTGATGGAGCAGGCCATCAAAGCCTTGGAGGGAACGCACGATTTTACAGGTTTTACAGCCTCGGGTACCAGTGTGGAAAATAAGGTTCGTACAATTACAGAGGCTAGTCTGACTTTTGATGCGCAACGTAATTTTTTAGTCTTTACTTTTTCGGGCAATGGCTTTCTCTATAAACAAATCCGCAATATGGTGGGAACCCTGCTCAAGATTGGAAACAAGCGGATGCCAGTCAACCAAATCGAACGGATTTTAGAAGAAAAGGATCGGAAATTGGCTGGACCAACTGCAGCGTCTAATGGTCTTTATCTAAAGGAGATTATCTATGAAGAATAAGCTAATTTTAGCCCTCTCTGGCAATGACATTTATAGTGGTGGTGGTCTTCATGCGGACCTGGCTACTTATACGGTCCATGGCCTGCATGGTTTCGTAGCGGTGACTTGCTTGACCGCTATGACGGACAAGGGATTTGAAATCCTTCCGACCGACGAGCAGGTCTTCTCGCAGCAACTCTCTTCGCTCAAAGATGTGCCTTTTTCGGCTATCAAGTTGGGCTTGTTACCGACGGTTGCCATTGCAGATCAGGCTCTGGAATTCATCAAAAAGCAAGCGGGCATACCAGTCGTGCTAGACCCTGTCCTAGTCTGTAAGGAAACCCACGATGTGGAAGTTTCGGCCCTCCGAGATGAATTGATCAAATTTTTCCCTTATACGACCATTATCACGCCCAATCTACCAGAAGCAGAGATCCTGACCCAGTCGGAGATTAAGACTTTGGATGACCTCAAGGCTGCGGCTGTGACTCTCCATGAACTGGGAGCTCAAAATGTCGTGATCAAGGGAGGAAATCGTTTCAGCCAAGATCAGGCCCTTGATTTATTTTACGATGGCAAAGACTTTCAGCTACTAGAAAGCCCTGTTTTACCAAATAATAATACAGGAGCAGGCTGTACCTTTGCTTCTAGCATAGCTAGTCAGCTTTTGGCAGGTCAATCCCCTCTTGAAGCCGTCAACTATTCAAAAGATTTTGTTTACCGCGCTATCCAGCGCTCAGATCAGTATGGAGTTATTCAATATGAAAAATAATCAGACACGAAAAATCGCTTTGCTGGCTGTCATTACAGCCCTATCCATTGTTTTAGGAAACTTTTTCAAAATCCCAACGCCAACTGGCTTTCTGACCTTGCTAGATGCAGGGATTTACTTTACCGCATTTTATTTTGGTCGTAAGGAAGGAGCCTTGGTTGGGGGCTTGTCCGGTCTCTTGATTGACTTGGTGGCCGGCTATCCTCAGTGGATGGTCTTTAGCCTCATCTGCCATGGCCTTCAAGGCTACTTTGCTGGCTTCACTGGCAAGCAGCGTTATATCGGTCTACTCTTGGCTGGACTTGCCATGGTCGGCGGCTATGCTCTCTTTGGTAGCATCTTGAGTGGACCTGGTTCAGCTATCGCAGCGATTTGGGGCAATGTCATGCAAAATATTTTTGGCTTGGTGGTCGGCTATGCTCTTTATAGAGCCTTTCCCCTTGTCTTGAAAAGAGCCCTTCAGCCAGAGTAAGTGAGGTTAAAGATGGATTTAGAGAAACTTGAAAAGGAAACCAGACAGATTGCCACAGATGTCTTGGACAAGGCGGGTTTGGTCAAGGGAAATATTTTTGTCCTAGGTCTATCTTCTAGTGAAGTCATGGGGGGACACATTGGCCAGCACTCCAGTAGGGAAGTCGGTCAGGTCATTGTCAAGACCTTGTTAGATATTCTGCAAGATCGGGGGATTTACTTGGCCGTTCAAGGCTGTGAGCATCTCAACCGTGCCTTGGTCGTGGAGCGAGAATTGGCAGAAAAGAAAGACCTAGAGATTGTCAATGTCCTGCCCAGCCTACATGCAGGCGGGAGTGGCCAGCTAGCAGCTTTTGACTATATGGAAGACCCTGTGGAGGTTGAATTCATCACAGCCCATGCTGGCTTGGATGTGGGAGATACGTCAATCGGAATGCATGTCAAGCATGTTCAGGTTCCAATTCGCCCTCAGCTACGCAGTTTGGGCCAGGCTCACGTTACTGCCCTTGCTAGTCGTCCCAAGTTGATTGGCGGAGCTAGAGCGTCTTATATTGAAGATAGAATTCGGAAATCTTAGTAGAAGAGGAGAAGAGGCTGAGACAAAAGTCCTAGCCTCTCAATTGTCTTTGGATTGTCGAGCAAGACGCAGTGGTTGAGTGGGCTCTACTACGCTGATTTCATCAGCTTTTACAGCCCTACTCAACTGTGCGGAGGTGGGACGACGAAATCGAATTCTAACGAATGACCGATTTCTGTTCCACTCTCTTTTCCAAAATGGTAGACTTTGCCAGTCGATTCTCGTGCTGGTGAGGGAAATAATCCCACAGTGATAGGAGAATATTGTCTGCTAAGAGCTGAGCAAATGGTCAAAAAAGAGTAAAAAGTGGCTAAGATTTCAGCGTATGAAAGGGGAAAAAGGCGAAAAATAAAAGGTGTCGCTTGAAAAAACTGCTACTTATGTTATAATGGATTGTATGCAAAAAATTTGAAGGAGAACTGACAGAATGTCTGTATCATTTGAAAACAAAGAAACAAATCGTGGAGTATTGACTTTTACTATCGGTCAAGACCAAATCAAACCTGCTTTGGATCGTGCTTTTAATGCAGTTAAGAAAAATATCGCTGTACCAGGTTTCCGTAAAGGCCACATTCCTCGTCCAGTCTTCAACCAACGTTTTGGTGAAGAATCACTTTATCAAGATGTCTTGAATGCATTGCTTCCAGCAGCTTATGAAGCAGCTGTAAAAGAAGCTGGTCTTGAAGTGGTTGCACAACCAAAAATTGATGTAACTTCAATGGAAAAAGGTCAAGAATGGGTCATCACTGCTGAAGTTGTGACAAAACCTGAAGTGAAATTGGGCGCTTACAAAGACCTTGAAGTATCTGTAGAAGTTTCTAAGGAAGTTACTGACGCTGAAGTTGATGAGCGCATTGAGCGTGAACGCAACAACTTGGCTGAATTGGTTCTGAAAGATGGAGCAGCAGCTGAAGGTGATACAGTTGTCATCGACTTTGTTGGTTCTGTGGACGGTGTTGAATTTGACGGCGGAAAAGGCGATAACTTCTCACTTGGACTTGGTTCAGGTCAATTCATCCCAGGCTTCGAAGATCAATTGGTTGGTCACTCAGCTGGTGAAACAGTAGACGTTATTGTAACCTTCCCAGAAGACTACCAAGCAGCTGACCTTGCTGGTAAAGAAGCAAAATTCGTTACAACAATCCATGAAGTAAAAGAAAAAGAAGTTCCAGCTCTTGATGATGAACTTGCAAAAGACATCGACGAAGAAGTTGAAACTCTTGCTGAATTGAAAGAAAAATACCGTAAAGAATTAGCAGAAGCGAAAGAAGCAGCTTACAACGATGCAGTTGAAGCAGCAGCGATTGACCTTGCAGTAGAAAATGCAGAAATCGTTGACCTTCCAGAAGAAATGATTCACGAAGAAGTTCATCGCGCTGTGAACGAATTCCTCGGCAACATGCAACGTCAAGGTATCTCTCCTGATATGTACTTCCAAATCACTGGTACAACTCAAGAAGACCTTCACAAACAGTATGAAGCAGACGCTGCAGCACGCACTAAGACGAACCTTGTTGTAGAAGCAGTTGCGAAAGCAGAAGGCTTTGAAGCTAGCGCTGAAGAAGTTGAAGCAGAAATCACTTCATTGGCAACAGACTACAACATGGAAGCAGACCGCGTTCGTCAATTGCTTTCAGAAGAAATGCTTAAACATGATATCGCTGTTAAAAAAGCAGTTGAAGTCATCACAAGCACTGCTAAAGTAAAATAATAGCTTCTAGTCAGCCCTAGTGGATGACAGATGCAAGCACAAGAGAGAACGATTTGTTCTCTCTTTTTTGATGTTGGAGAGGTCGTTTCGAAATATGAACTGTTCAAGAAGATGCGGACAACCTAGGTCTCGGCTGGTCACTTTTCCTATAGATTCATGGCAACCTAGGTCTCGGCTGGTCACTTTTCCTATAGATCCTTGGCAACTTAGGTCTCGGCTGGTCACTTTTCCTATAGATTCATGGCAACCTAAGCCTCGGCTGGCTACTTTTCCTATAGATTCATGGCAATCTAAGCCTTGGCCGGTTACTTTCCTTTAGTTTTTAAGGTAAATGATACTTGAGATAGCCGTTGGTCAAAAGTAAGTGTCTGACAAGGGAGGATTTCTTTTTGTTTGGAAATCAGCTAGTGGAACTGACTAGTCTAGCTGGTTTATAGGTCTCAAATGCGGAATTATTTCAAAAATAAATAGGATACCAAAATGCAGTTTTTTGCTGATTGCTGAGAAATGCTAGACTGTCATAGAGAGATATTTAGCTTTTAGACAGATTTTTTGGGGGAGCTTGTGATATACTGTTAGTATGGAAAAAAATGATATTGTTTACGGCGTGCATGCTGTGACCGAGGCCTTGATGGCCAATACGGGAAATAAACTTTATATTCAGGACGACTTGCGTGGCAAAAACGTGAGCAAGATCAAAGATTTGGCGGCAGAAAAGAAGGTTTCTATCTCTTGGACACCTAAGAAAACCTTGCAGGAGATGACGGATGGAGCTGTTCACCAAGGTTTTGTCTTGCGGGTATCAGAGTTTGCCTATGCAGATTTGGCGGATGTTTTGAAAAAAGCGGAGCAGGAAGAGAATCCTCTTCTGTTGATTTTGGATGGCTTGACAGACCCGCATAATCTAGGCTCTATCTTGCGGACGGCTGACGCTACCAATGTCACGGGAGTGATCATTCCCAAGCACCGAGCAGTCGGCGTGACACCAGTTGTGGCCAAGACCTCTACGGGCGCTATCGAGCACATTCCCATTGCCCGAGTGACTAATCTCAGCCAGACTCTGGACAAGCTCAAGGAAGTTGGTTTCTGGATTTTTGGGACGGATATGCAGGGGACGCCTGTTCATAAGTGGAATACATCAGGCAAGCTAGCCCTCATCATCGGCAACGAAGGTAAGGGAATTTCCAGCAACATCAAGAAGCAGGTGGACGAGATGCTGACCATTCCCATGAATGGCCATGTCCAAAGCCTCAATGCCAGCGTCGCAGCGGCCATTCTCATGTATGAAGTCTTTAGAAATCGGGTGGGCTAATGCAAGTACTTGGAAG
>ERZ772799.184-NODE-184-length-26165-cov-3.924971_pt1 | contig 26165 bp, 27 predicted proteins | sample MGYA00511345_ERZ772799 | MGnify/ENA primary metagenome ERZ772799 (study PRJEB29015, sample SAMEA2738037) | human oral metagenome | biome: human oral; feature: human-associated habitat; material: saliva | place: China | collected 2238 ... | reverse complement strand
TCATAGGTTCAGGAAAATTTTAAAAATTTCCAGAGCTTTTTATAGTAAAAGTTAGTTAAGTAAAATATGTAAAATTCATTTTCTGGAACTTTCACAAAAATTAACAGGTAGAATTTTTATATATAAAATGTTTTTAGTACTTTTGCAAATAAAGAAAATAATGAAAAAAGCTTCATCTCTTAACATGCAAATCGGCATTTTGGCAAGCTGTTTAAAAAGTCTAAACAGTCTCAAAAATAGCAATCTACCAACTTACAAACTAAGCTTGGTAGAACAATTGACTTATTGCTTAAGAGACTTACGATATATGATTCTTAAAAAGCCTTTACCGTATCGCTCAAAGCAGTTACAAAGAATGAACATTTATGAAATCATATCGTTTATTTCTGAAAAAGTATCAGTTTTAAGAGAAGAAGATACAGCTTTTTCAAAAGAGCTTTATAGTATAAAACAACAACTGGTATCAGTAAAATCTTATATAGATTTGCACTCGCATACAATAAATATGATTCCAGCATCAGAAACGGATAATAACTTTAATGCAAAAAAGTTTCTTGACGAAATAAATCTTACATCTTATGGCTCAAAATTTAAAAAGTTTCTTGACCCAGATATACTCAGAGCTGCTGCAGAACTTTTAGAGAAAGAGCAGCAAATTCATGCAGACGATGATTTGTTTTAATTTTTAAAAAGTACACACTATGCAAAAAAATAAAGAGCAAATAGCTGAATCTATAAACGAACTATTGCCTGACAGTTCTCATTTTCTTGGAACAGACGGTGAGAATGAAAGGCAAAGTATAGTAGAAGAAAAAGCTAAAGATATATACGATAAGAAAACCGCAGGGGCTTTAGCTCGTGTGCAATATAACATGCGTATAAATAAAGAATCTCAGATTGCAAAAAAAGCTGTTTCTGAATACAAAGAGAAGGTAAGGAAATCCACCGATGATGCATTACAGAAATTAGAAGAAGAAAATCAATATATTTCAGCAGAAGAAGCTATAGAGATTGGAAACAATGTGGCTATATCACACAACGCTCCAACTATATCTATGGCTTCTGATATTGCAAAAAATATACTCGCAACGCAGGGTACAACTAAGCCAGAGGTTGTAAAACTTCTCACAGGCCTCAATATAAATCTCAATTTACAGCTTACGAAGAATGATACGGCTAATCTTCTGGCTTGTCTTCTTACAGCTAACGAGAACCAACTCAATGCTATTTATAAGAATAAAAAAGTACCAATAGCTGTAAAAACTGTCATAAAACGGCTCATAGACGATGCCAAATTAGGTAATATAGATACAGTTGAGCGTTTATGGGACAGAGTATTTGGAAAGACAGGTATGCTGCTCGATTTGCCAGAACAAACGCAACAAGCAACAGGCATAATACCTAATGTTCCAGTATCGAGAGAAGCCTATATAGTTATTAGAGACACATTATTGAAATGATATGAAAAGAAAGAAATTGAACAAAAGTAAACTAGATATAGTACACAAAGGGGATTTACTTAAGTATGAGAAAACTCTTGTGTTGTGTGAGCGTAAAATTTCAGAAAACCAATGGGAATTTTCTTATCCCTTTGGGCAAAGAGACGTATTTACTTTGACTAAAAAAGAGATAGAAGCTTTAGACAAGTGGTAGAATTGTTCTCTTCTCTCACGTGCGCGTATATGCGTGCGTGTACGTACACATATTATATAAGAAAAAGTCTTGTTCACCATGCTAGAAGATAAATACATAAAAGCCAAACCGCCGAAAAGAACGTTGTCACAGATGCAGAATTCCTTGATGGAGGCCGCAACTCTAAAACCTGCGTCAGTAAATCCTCTGGAATTACTAAGGCTTGAAACGCTTACATCTTTCGAGAAGTATACGAAAGCTATGTTTAAAGTCCAATATAAAAGAACTTTCATAGTTGCAGAACACCATAAGAAGATATTCCAATCTCTGCAGGATGTAGTAGACGGTAAATGTAAGAGGCTCATTATAAATATGCCACCTCGTTATGGCAAAACAGAAACAGCTATTAAGTCGTTTATAAGCTGGTGTTTTGCTCTTAACCCTAAGTGCCGATTTTTGCATCTATCTTATTCAGACATGCTGGTAAATGATAATTCTGATACTATACGGTCCATTATGAAGGAAGACCTGTATAAACAGCTTTTTCCTAAGTCTGCATTAGAGTCTGATAAAGCTTCTGCTAAAAGGTGGAAAACTAAAGCTGGTGGAGAATTATATGCTGTTTCTACTCAAGGACAGGTAACAGGTTTTGGAGCAGGTAACGTGGATGAGATAGACCCTTATGAAAAGCTTGGAGCTAATACTGCAGATAACCTTACATTTGATGACGGCCTTAACGAGATGTTAGACATCATAGGAGCCAAGGAAAACGTCTTTCAAGGAGCAATACTTATAGATGACCCTATGAAGCCAGAAGATGCAGACTCAGACATTATACGTGAGCGCATAAACCTCCGATTCGAGAATACCATTCGTAACAGAACCAACTCTCGAAATACTCCTATTATCATCATAATGCAAAGACTACACGAACATGATTTGTGTGGTTATTTACAAGAAGTTGAGCCTGAAGAGTGGACAGTTTTATCCTTGCCGGCTATACAGAATAATGAAGCTGGAGAAGAATATGCTTTATGGCCTATGAAACATACTCTCGAAGAGCTCCATAAGATGAGAGAGATAAACCCTTTGGTTTTTGATACCCAATATATGCAAGACCCTACTCCAAGAGAAGGCCTCATGTACGCTGATGGTTTCAGAACATACACTAGGGAAATGCTTCCTATTGGTCATAATGCTGTACACAAGTGGAACTATACAGATACAGCAGATACTGGAGCAGACCACTTGTGTTCCATCTGTTTTATAGATACTCCTGAGTACGTATATGTTACAGACGTATTGTTTACAGACGCTCCTATGGAAAAGACAGAAACTCAAACATCAGACATGCTTACTCGAAACCAAACCACTGTGGCTTTAATCGAGTCAAATAATGGAGGACGAAGCTTTGCTCGCAATATTAAGCGTATTTTACGAGTAGTGTTTAGGAATTTTAGAATAACTGTTTCATCTTTTACGCAAACCTCTAATAAGGTTTCTAGGATATATTCCAACTCTGGTTGTTGTATGAATGATATATTGTTTCCTGAAGGCTGGGAGAAAAAGTGGCCGAAATTCCACTCTGCACTAATGTCTTATAGGAAAGACAATAAGAAGAAACAACAGCATGATGACGCTCCAGATTGTCTTACAGGCGTATATGAGATGCATTCTCGCAAAAATAGAAATCATAAGATTAAAATGCGTAATGGCTAATTAAATAAAAACATTTAAATATTTTTAACATAATAAATTTTTAAGTTTCTGAATTATTTAGTATATTTGCATTATAATATTGAAATTATAAACGCAACAAGCTCGCTAAGGGACGCAAGCCGATTGCAATGTCAAACGTATAAAAAGCATATAAATTATGGGATTGAATTGTGGATGCCCTGTAGGAGCACATCTCTCAGACCTTGACATTCAGGATTGCAAGGAGAGCTTGGGGCAGATTCAGAAAGTTATCATCCAGCGTATTTATAAAACCGCTGGCACAAAAAATAAAATTGCAAAAGCAGATTTAGCCGCTAAAGCTAAAATGGCTGCTCTTGCTGCTGCAAATGACGGCTCGAAAATTATCATTTCGCCCTATATTCAGAATCCTACTACAGAACCTGGCGAAGCTCGCACGTTCGGTGGAGGCAACCAGACTATAGGTGGAGTTGAGATTACCATTGGCCGTGAAGCTACTAAGTTCACAGGAATTATTTACCAAGAATTGCAGTCTACTATTAAGACGTTGAAGAACTATAGCTGTGAAACTATCGGCGTATATCTCATCGACGAAAATGGTAATATTGCAGCTTTGGCTGATTCCACCGGAGCAAACTTTTTCCCTATTCCTATTCGTAGTTTCTTCGTAGGTGATAAAAAGTTTGGCGGGTATGAGGAACCAGACAGCAACTCTATCAGCTGGAGTTTCTTGCCCAATTGGTCTGATGACCTAAAAATTGTCAAGCCAGACTCTTTGGACTACAATCCGCTGACGGACTTGGTAAACGTGAAGTCCACGTAAAGGCTGATTTTTTTCTATTTATAACACATCTCAATAGGTAGTAAGCCCATGCAAACAAAAACTAAAACCGTATATCTAGTCACACCGTACGGTGAAAAGCAAGCATTCAGCATTGACCACGCTGAGCGCTTGCTTGGCATGGGTGACTTTTTCAGCGGAGGTTGGAAGATAGACGAAGACAGTGAATATTTCTATGATGTAAAAAATGGCATTAGACTTAAATCAAATAAAGCAATTTCTGAAGAAACCAAATAAACAACAGCTTATAAAAAAAGCTGTGTTTCTACAGAAACGTCTCAGGTTTCATACTGAGACGAATATTTCTGTATCTGATATAGGTCTGCCAGCTACTATTTTTCTTGATTGGGTAAAAACTCTTTTACCAAAAGATAAATATAACATCTTCATTAGTCTTTTTAAATTTCCACTTCCTACTCCAGCTGTAGTAGAAGATGTTTATAGAGAACTAGAAAGAGTATTTACTAGCAGAAACAGTTCATGCTCATATCAGTTTAGTTCTTCTGAATTAGCTGAAGACTGGGCAGGATATAAAATATCGAACTTGAATGAACCTGAAATATGGAAGACCAGTGGTTGGAGAGAAATGCAAATTTCTCCTAATTCTATTCTAGTTGTAGACTTACCAGTTGAACAAAAAGGACAAAGGCCAGAACCATATTTTTATTGGCTTGAGATAGAAGATGTTATAGACTATTCGCTTACACCTTGTGGAACGTCTTTAGAGTGGATTATATTTAAACAGCCTAATAACACTATAGCTGTTTTTGATGATTGCTTTATTAGAGTATACCAATTAGATAATAAGAAAGAAATACGAAGCTTAGTATCTGAAAATTCTCATGACCTTGGGTACTGTCCAGCTAAGTTTTTTTGGTCAACTATGTTGAATAGTAAGACTAAAGAGCTTAGGAAAAACCCCATAACAAAGGAGCTTTCAAACCTTGACTGGTATCTATTTTTTGCTATATCTAAGCAGCATTTAGATTTATATGCTCCTTATCCTATATATAGTGCGTATGAAGCTGATTGCAGCTTTGAGAATAACGAAACAGGAGATTACTGTGACGGCGGATTCCTACGTAACGAGAAAGGTGAATACAAGATGCTTTCCACAGGTTCTGTTGAGAGATGTCCCGTTTGTAGTGAAAGACGTATAGCTGGGCCAGGTTCTTTTCTAGAAGTTCCTATACCGAATCAATCAGAAGGAATATCTGATATGCGTAATCCTGTACAGATTACCACTGTAGATAGAGATTCACTTGATTATAACGTCAAAGAGTGTGTACGTCTCAGAAATGATATTATAACATCTGTTGTTGGTTCCGGAGGCAACGTAAGCGAAAAAGAAGCGATTAATGAATCACAGGTGGCAGCAAACTTTGAGAGTAAAACGTCTGTTTTAAACGCTCTTAAAACTAATTTTGAGCAAGCTCAAAAGTTTGTAGAAGACACCATTTGCAGATTACGATACGGAGACGATTTCATATCTTCTTCTGTAAACTGGGGAACAGAGTTTTACGTGTTCACCATAAAAGAACTCTATGATAAATATAAAGTTGCTAAAAGCAATGGAGCTTCAGAGTCAGAGCTCGACTCCATATCTCAGCAAATTCTAGAAGTCGAGTACAGAAATGACCCACAGGTTTTACAGAGAATGCTTATACTTAAGCAGCTAGAACCTTATCCACATCGTACTTTGGAAGAATTACACTCTCTAAAAGATTTAGAACTGATAGATGGAAAAAAGCTTAAGCTTAAAATCAACTTTAGCAATTATATATCCCGATTTGAACGAGAGAATGCAAATATTTTAGCGTTCGGCTCTAATCTTAGCATGGATAAAAAAATAAACATCATATTTTCAAAATTAATGGACTACATCAATGAAGAAGAGTAAACAACAATTGCAAACTGAGCTTGAAAAGCTTAGCGCAGAAAAGGAAAAACTGGTAGCTGCAAAAGCATCTTTGCCGGAGAAGTGGACAGAAAAAGCTCAAGAAAAGCTTGACAAAGTAGTAGAGGATATTGTAGACCTCGAAGAACAAATCGAACTTGCTCAAGAAGACGAAACTGCTACTGTGAGTGAGGAAAAAGCATCTGAGGCTTATACTCCAGAAGAAGGAACTGAGGAGTTTGTGCATCTTTTGCTTGTAAAAGGTCGAAGATTCAATCCTAAGACCGGAAAAGAGGAGTCAACACCATATAAACAGCTTTTCACCCACGGTGAGTTCCAGTTGTTCAAAGAAAACTATGTCCGTCTAGGATATTCTGTTATTCAAGTGTTGCACGACCCATACGGCGAAGCTGAAACTTTACTAGAAAAGGAGGTATAACATGCTTACAGTCGAAATGCTAAAGCAAAATGCTTCTCTTAATGGGCTCACTGACGCTCAACTAGGAGCAATCGCTGAAATGTCTAAGAATGACGAAAACACGGTGATAGGTACAAAGATTGGAGCTTTGCATGGTCAGTATGATTCTGACATTTTTGCTATCACCGGCTTGAAAAAGAACGATGGTGAGAAAAGCTATGACTATGCAAAAAGGGTTCTAGCTGACTACAAAAATCAGATTTCTGCATCTGCCACGATTCAAGCTAACCTAGCTAATGCTAAAAAAGAGGTAGAAACTCTTAAGCAAAAGCTTGCTGAAAATTCAGGCGATGAAGTCATTAAGCAACAGCTGAAAGATGCAAAAGCACAAGTTTCTCAACTGCAAACTAAAGTGGCCCAGAAAGAAACAGAGTTTAAAGAAGCAAAAGAGAAATTTGAAAGCTCTATCAAGAATATACACGTTGATTATGCCTTTAATACAGCGTGTTCAGAGCTCAAATTTAAAACAGGTATAACTGAAAATGTTAAAGCTGTATTACTTGAGGCTGCAAAGAATCAAATTCTTTCTAAAGGCACTCCTGATTTCATAGACGACGGAAAGGGAGGAAAAACTCTTGTGTTGAGAGGTTCAGACGGGAATATTATCAACAACCCGGGTAACAATCTCAATCCGTACACGTTGAAAGAACTTTTGCTCCAAAACGAACTGGTGAAAGATTCTTTGGACATGACGAGAAAACGACAAGGTGGAGGTACAGAACCTCCAAGCGAACCTAGAAACAATCAGCTTGGTGGCAACATAGACCTTTCTTGCGTAAAGAATCAGATTCAAGCGGATAAAGCTATTGAGGACTATCTTATTTCCAATGGATTAACAAGAGATTCTGCTGAGTTTGCTCAGCAATCCATGCAACTCAGAGAGGAGAATAAAGTTTCAGAGTTACCTATCAGATAGTATATAACTTGCCAGAAGTAAAAGGGTAATGCGCCTGGCTTAATAAATAATCACTTAAAAATAATTTATTATGGGATTGGTTTTAACAAGAATCCAGAACATTAGGGCTAATTCGAACGTGGATAAGTTCGAGATTCGTCCTAGCCGGTATGGCGCTCTTGACTGCTTTATGGAACAGTCTAATGACCCTTCTGGCATTTTGACAGATGACATTAAAGAGAAAGCGAGGATGTCTATTGGCTCGACGCTTGAAACTCCTGTTATCGACTACGACGGTGGAATCACCATCGGTAATACTCGTGACGTAACAATCGCTGATAGCGAGAATACTTCTAAGATGGTTCAAATTACTTTTGCAACTTATTCTTGGGGTTTCACAATTGCTCCGGCAATGTACATGAACAACGAGATTAAGATTCAAAAAGACTTTGAAGCAAAGATGCTTAAGTATATCTACAAATTTGCTCAAACTCTTGACCAAGCTGCTCTTGCTGCTCTTGCTGCTGCAAAAACTCAGGTTATCAACAATAATCTGCTTTATGACAAAACCGGAAATGTCATCAATGCAAAATGGACTGAGCGAGAGAATATCCTGGGTGACCTCAACGTCATCATGGGTGCTAATGATTTCTTTGGACCTCTTTCTATTGTAGGTGACGCAGGTGTAGAATCTTTGGTTCGCAAGCTTGCTCAGAAAGACCTTTACAATATCGAGAACAAGAGAAATGAATGGGGTGATAAGACTCTCCATTTTACAAACAACTTGGCCAAAGCTACAGGAAAGTACGCTCAAGGCTATGCGGTCGCATCTGGAAGTGTCGGTATGCTTACTCGATTTGAACGCGACTGTTTGCTTGGAACTGTTTCTGGAGACGGTCACGAGTGGGGAATTGCTAATTTGCCGGTTTTGAATATGCCTGTAGGTACTTACTTCTACGATTCAGTAGGAGATTACAAGACTATCGGAGAAGCAGCTACTGCTGATATGACTCGTACGCGCAAAGAACACTACGGATTTTCAGTAGATGTAGCGTTTGTTACTGCATACAACAGTAAGGTTGCCGCTAACGCTAGCCCTATTCTTTCGTTCAATATCAATTCTACCGGAGCAGCTTATGGTCTTCCTGTTCAGCAGGTAACTGCAACTCCATAAATTTCTTCGTTGTTATTCCTAGGTCCGGTAGGAAGGGCAGGGTTTATGCCCTCGCCCTTCCTTTTTTTATCATAAACAAAAAAAACAGAGAATATATGTTACGGATAAACGATATACAAGAGAAGTTTCTTAACCTAGTTGGGTGGAAACAGAGTTACGATACTTCAGACATCATGTTGTCTGAAGAGCTCACTTTATCAGAATCAGGCATTTATTTCCAACAAACACATCCTCTGCTTACTCTTCAGAACTTAGCATGCGTATCTCCTGATTTCTCTAATATTTCTTATCCGCTCTATGACTCTGATAAGCTTTACGCAAAAGGACAAATAGTTTCTGACTCTACTGGGAAATTGTACAGAAGTAACAAGGGTAACAGAGCTGAAAGCTTGTCAAATGCAGAATTTTGGACAGAAACTAACGTGTTTTCTGAGTGGGTTAGGGAAAAAACCGTATCGAGCATTCAGAAAATCTTAATGAGATTTGTGAATGAGAAAATAATAAAGGGTACACATAAACAGCTTTGTGAAAACAAAACCTTGTTTGATGGAACAGGCAGAATAACCGATAAGATTCCTAACAGAAATAATCTTGTTGGTTTTGAATTAGTTCCTGTTAGGTCACAAGGAGTTACCGTGAAAATAAACCGCATAGGTTTACAATTTACGAAGCCTGGAACTTATAATATATACATATTTCACTCAAGTAATACACAGCCTATATATGCAAGCACTATAATCAAATTTAAAGAAAATACTATAGAATGGCTAAATTTGAAAGATTGTTATCTCCCATATAAGTCTGATTCTATAGACAGTGGAGGAAGCTGGTTTATATGCTATGCTCAGTCTGAACTTCCAGAAGAAAGCCAAGCTATAAAAAAAGATAAAGACTGGTCAAAAAAGCCTTGTCAAGAATGCTCAAGAAACGAATATTCTTCATGGAAAGCTTGGTCTAAATATTTAGAGGTGCATCCTTTTTATGTAAACGAGGAGCTTGTACCTAGAACATCCACCGCTTTTAGCAATGATTTCAACTTAGACTTTAACAAAGTTAAATCGATTCCAGAATTATGGGATATTGGTAACAACCAGTATCTGTATGATACAAATTTCGGTTTAAACCTAGACATCTCTGTTTTATGTGATGAGACAGACTTTTTTATAGAGCAGAGGATGATATTTGCGGACCTTATAGCAAAGCAAGTAGCGGTGGATATGTTAAGAGAATTTGCTTATAATCCTAACGTTAGAACAAACAGACATTCTATAAATGCCTCAAGAGTAGATATTCTTTATGAACTTGACGGAGATTCTTCGTCTATGAAAAAATCAGGTCTGAGCTATCAACTGGAATTAGCTTTATCAGCAACATCTCTCAGTCTCGAAGGTATAGACAGAGTATGCTTACCTTGTAATAATCATGGAATTAAATACAGAACTGTGTAATGGCAACATATTTTAACGCCTCTATAAGAAATCTCATGTATCGGCTTAGAAAATTTAAGTCTATACTCACAGATGAACTCAAGAATGAAATCTTGAGAAACGAGGACGTTATAATAGAGATGATTATACAAGACCAGCTATATGACCACGGAATAGAAGGACGTGGAATAGAGATAGCAAGCTATTTACCCTATGCCGCCAGTACTGTAAAAAGGAAAATAAGAAAAGGGCAACCGACGAATAGGGTTACTTTGAAAGATTCTGGAGATTTTTATAAATCTTTGCACGTAGAATTTGACGAAGATGGCTTCTATGTAACATCTAGTGATGATAAATCCAAATATTTGCTAGACAGATACGGAAAAACTATTTTTAGGCTTTCAAATGAAAATTTTAACCGCTTGTTGAGAGAGTATATACGCCCATCTTTGTCACAAAAACTTAAAAATTATATAGCAAATGATTGAAAGAAATATAAAAGTCGTAGAGAAGCAAAATCCTGTATTGCTTGATAAAGTAATACAGGATATGCAGCAGACTCTTAAAACAAAGCTTAATTGGCTAAATTTTGCTTTTGGAAAGGCTTATAAACTCGTAGAGCATAAAGAAGGAGGCGATAAATTCATATATCCAGCTGCGTATGTGGGAAATTCAGAATACGCATCTTTGCTTCCTAATGATAATTTTGGTAACTTTTGTTGGTTCGACGTATACGACCCGCAGATAATTACGCAAGTGGTCCAATCTACTCCGCAATTTACTTTTTCTGGTGCAATAGTTTTTTGGCTTAATCTAAATACTATTTTTGCAGATTCTAAAGCGGTATACTCAGAGGAAATCAAAGACCAGATAACCAGAGTTCTCACTACTCCTGGAATAATAAAGCAAAAAGGAACTTTTTCTATAAGTGCAATATATGAAAGGTTTGAAAATATCTACAAAGGATATTCTATAGAAAAGATATATAACAATTATACGTATAAAGGCCAAGATATTCAAAGCATAGATAAGCAATTTTTTATGCATCCGTATTCTGGCATGAGATTTGAATTCGAAATTACAACTAGAGAATTATGCCAACGATTTATCAAATAGCTCTTGTAGCATGCTTTTCAGCATTTATCATCCTTATACTTGGAAAGACAGAAATCAGGTATAAATTTCGAGATTTATGTTTGCAAAAAGACCTAAAATTTTGTCGTCTTTTGGCAGAAATGTTAGAATGCGATTTATGCATAAGCTTTTGGATTTCTGTGGTTATAAGTACTGTTTTGGCAATTTTTGCAAGAGAAACAGGATTATTGCTTATACCAATGTTTAGTACACCAATAACACGACTTATGATATGAAGACTATATATTTACAAGGAAAAGAGATAAAATTATACGATAGCATAGATGAGATGCCTATTCGTAATTTTCAAAAATACAATAAGTATGTGCTTATAGACTCTGGAGTTGGCTCTGACCTGGATTCTGTAGATAAGCACATAGTAGACCTTGCGAAAATAATTAAATCAGGAGACAAAGCAAGAGCTATGCAGGAACTACAGAATATGCGTCAAAATATGCATTTGATAGTTGAGAAAATTTCTCCGAAATATTTAGCTTTTGCTGCTCTTATCCACAGTATTGACGGAAAAGAACAAACTGATTTATCTGATACCGGTTTGAAAGAAATATTGTCTCGATTATCAAAAGTCCGACACAGCTTCGTAGTAGACTTACTAATTTGGCTGAAAAAAAAACTTTCAAGTGAACTAGAGGCATATTTTCCTGCTGAGTTTGATAGCTCTAAAGAAAGAGAAGTATATGATAAGTTGAAACAACGAACTCTCTTAGTATTACAAGGCATAGCAGAAGACAAAGACACGGCCGAAAAAGTAAATGCTATAGATAAGTTCTTGTTCAACTTATATAAACCTCAGAATTTTATAGGAAAAGAATCAGTAGAAATAAGATACGATAAGCAATTTGAGAGTGCCTGCCTTATTATCAGCCAAAAAACAAATATGGATGGTCGCAAGATGACCGTTTTGCAGTTTTATAGCGCGCTTGATAACATATCAAAACAGATAGATTCTGAGAAAAAAGCTTATAGTCGTCAACGCAAATAATTTATAAAGTTATGGCAACAACAGACAGTGGAAAAATGAGTTATAGCGACTTAATAAGTCCTGATAACTCGATAGAAATACTAATCGGGCAGCTAGAACAACTCAATAAGTCTTATGGGACTATGGTAAATGCTATACGAGCAAATGCTAAAGAGATTGTTGCAGCTATGAAATCTATGAACTCTTCTACAGCCGATAGTAGAGCACAACTTGATGATGTGGCTATAGCTGCAAACAGGCTTGAACGGGCTCAAAGAGAACTTAAGATAGCAACATCAGACACTGGCAAGGAAATTGCTTGGCTTAAATCTCAAACTGCTTCTTACAACAAGATGTCAGCAGAACAACAGAGACAATCTCAGTCTCTGATTAATTCGTATGATAGACTTAAATCAGAACTTAGAGAGCAGATTTCTTTGTGGAAATCTCTCGACCAAGTTAATGATAAACAATTCAGCGAAGACCTTTTGGCTGATATTGTAAGCACCAGAAACAAAATATCAGATTTAGATGAGCAACTTAAAGTGCATGTATCACAACTGTCTGCTGTAGAGAAAGCAGAGCAGAAATTAAACTTTTTGCGTTCTGAAGAAGGGCAAAAGCTTTTGAATCTTAAACAAAAAATAGCAGAAATTTACAATAGTCATAAAGCTGAAAAACCTGCAGTAGATGAAGTAGCTGCAGCGTATGATAAACTCCAAGCTGCACAAAGTGCTACTAGGGTACAAGCTTCTCAGTATAATCTACAAGCCAAAGAAGCTAACACTATTGCTAGATTACAGGCTCAATTGAATACTTCTGCTGAAGGGTCATATAATGCTCTTGCTGCACAGTATGAGTTGAATAAGATAAAGCTTAATGCTATGTCTGGAACGCAGCGTAGCGCTACTGAGGCAGGAAAAGCTCTTGTTGCAGAAACTAATGCTATATATCAGCAGATGATAAAGCTTCAAGAAGCTACAGGCAACCATAAACTTTCTGTTGGAAACTATTCTAAATCATGGGATGGCCTTGGAGTTTCTATATCCAATGTAGTAAGAGAGTTACCAGCTGCAGCTGTTTCTATGAATACTTTTTTCCTAGGTATATCTAACAATATACCTATTGTAATAGACGAAATAAAGCGTTTACGCGTACAAAATAAGCAGCTGGCTGCTGAAGGTAAACCTACAGCTAGTGTTATTAAATCGGTGGCTGCAGCAATGTTTAGCTGGAATACCCTTCTTGTTATAGGCTTGACACTTTTATCTTCTCATGGTAAAGAAATCATATCATGGATAGGAAGTATGTTTAAAGGAAAAGAATCTGCAATTTCTATAACAGAAGCTTTAAGCAATATAAACAAGGAGCTAGAAAAAACCTCAGGGAGCTATGGTGACAACATCGTAAGAGTAAAAAAGCTAGCGTCTGAGTGGAAAAACTTATCTTCGAAAAAAGAGCAACTTCAGTGGATAAAAGACAATAAGTCCGAATTCGACCAACTGAATATTTCAGTCAGAAATGTAGCTGACGCTGAAAACATATTTGTAGAGAACACAGAAGCTGTTGTTGCGGCTCTTAGACTTAGAGCTAAAGCTGCAGCAGCACAAAAAATAGCTTCTGAGCATTATGAAGATGCCTTGCGTAAGCAGATGAAAGCAGAACGTGAGCAGTATACTTTTTCAAAAGACCCCAAGACCGGAAAAATAAAAAAAGTAGAGAAGAAAGACCAAATTAGTACTTCTGCTGCTGATAATATTATCGCATCAGCCGCAACTTCTGGAGGCGGAGCTCTAGAAGGAGATTTCAGAACCGGGAATCAGCGCATTCGAGACATGAAGCTTCAGCAGGATATAGCAATAGCTCAGAGAAAGAAAAGAATACAGGGAATGTATGAAGAAGCGAAAGCAGCTGAGCTTAACGGAGATGCATATTTTGAATTAGCCAATGGCTATAATGCTGCAGCTTCAGCAGAACTTAAAAAATATGGTATAGAAACTAAACATAATTTCAAAAAAGAGACAACTAGACATGGGCGTGAGCCTCGAGATTTAACAGACAGAATCTGGAGAAACGACCTAGAGATACAGAAAAAATATGAAGCGAGTATAACTGCTTTGAAGCGAAATGAGTTTGAAAAGCAGAAAAATGAAGCTGTAGATGCAGTAGCAGCCACTATACGAGAAATGCAAGAGAAGTTTAGAAAAAACCAAGCTTTTCTCGACAACAAAGATGGTAAGTTTAAACCTTTAACTCAAGAACAAAGAGACCAAATACAAAAACAGCAAGACGAGATATCAGCGATAATAGAAAATACGCAAAAAAAGCTTGCTATAGATTTGCTGAACATAGACTACGAGAGGCAAGCTTATTCTAAAAGCATATTACGCGAAAGAATAAAATGGGATATAGAAGCTGTATCTAAGTCCATAGAAGAAGAGAAGCAATTACGTCTACGACAGATAGAAGAAGAAGATGAGCTGTATCGTAAAAGCCTTAGAGCTTCTATTGTAGGAAAAAAAGGTGAAGGCAATAATCTAGATGAGGTAATAGTTGAAAGCCTTACAGCTGAACAGCTAGCCGCATCAAAGCAGAAAAAACTTGCTATAGAGGCGAAGTATAATGAAATGCTTTATAATCTTCAAAAGCAACGCATTGATAACGAATTAGAGTTAGCAAAAAAAGGTTCTGCTGAAGAACTCAAGCTATTGTTGGAACAACTTGAATTAGAACGTAAAATAGCTTTAGCTCAGAATTCTCAAAAACCTGCGGCTGAACGACAAAGTGATTCTGATATAAATGCTGTATACAAAAATAAAGCTAAACTCTTATCAGGAAATATAGCTCTTTCTAATTTTGACCAAGCTCAATCTCAAGCAGAAGCAGAATATAATATTGTAAAAAGAAATGAGCTACAACTCACAAAATTTAAGCTTGAACAAGAAAGAGATAGATGGATAAAACAGATTGAGCTTGCAAAATCAGGAGCTCTGAAATGGTCTGATGCTCAAATAAAAGAAGCTGAGGCTGCTGTAAAAGGTATAAATAGGAAGCTTGGAGAGATAAATGATTTCGCCAGTCTCATAGGTAAAAAAGGGCTAGTAGGAGCAATTCTTACAAAGTTAGGTTTCGATGATGACCAAATAGCTGCTTTTGAAGACGCAGTTGGCATTGTTTTAGATAACCTTGCTCAAATAGCCCAAGCAGAAGTAGATATAGCTCAAGCTGCTGTAGATGCCGCAGAAAAACGAGTAGATGCAGCTCAAAAAGCTTATGATGCTGAAGTAGAGGGTCGTAATAATGGTTACGCTAACAATGTTGCCACAGCTAAAAAAGAGCTTCAACAGGAAAAAAGAAGGCAACAGGAAAAAGAAAAACTCCTAGCTCAGGCTCAACGGAGACAAGAAGCTATCAACACTTTAACACAAGCTTCTTCTTTGATTACAGCTTCTGCTAATATATGGCAATCGATGTCAAGTGTTCCAATTGTAGGTCCAGCACTAGCTATAGCAGCTATAGCAGCTATGTGGACATCATTTGCTGTAGCTAAAGTAAAAGCTAAACAGGTAGCAGCGGCTTCTCAAGAATACGGAGAAGGTGGACTTGAGTTTTTGGAAGGAGGCTCTCACGCTTCCGGAAATGATATAGATTTGCATACAAAAAATAAAAATGGTAAGTCTATGAGAGCAGAAGGAGGAGAAGCTTTAGCTGTGATAAACAAAAGGCGTACCAGGCAATATAGAAAAATGTTGCCTGATATAATTGGAAGCTTAAACAGAGGTACGTTCGAAGATAAATACATAAAGGCTTTTAGCAGCGGAGAAAAATTAGCTCAAACCGTCCATATACATGAATCGTTAGATTTATCAAGTATTGAAGCTAATATATTAGAGCTTAAAAAACAGAATGAGTTAAAAATCGTAAGTATGCCAGACGGCTCTATTACGATGATTAGAAAAAATGTTACTACACACATAAAATAATTAGATATGACTTTTCCAATCAAGAATCAATTTCTGATATTATCAGGAGTTCGTTATAAAATGAGCAACTATTCGAAACTAGATGTTAATACTGGAGAATTGGTTGCTAGTGACTCTAGTGGAGAATATTCAGTAGGGCCTATACACGTAGGCGAAGACCGAAAAACAGTAAATGCAATGGTTCCTTCTGACGTGAGATTTACAAAATTCCAAATTGGCATGTTTGATAAAAATAATACCTATTTAGGGTACGAAAATATAAAAGAAGGACAAGTTGTAAAATTAAATCATGATACGAATTATATAATCTGTAATGTTAAACATCTACTGGATTTCAGTAACATGAAACCTGTAGATAAAGAAAAGCTTACTGATAGAATTTGGATATATGTAGGTAAAGAATGTAACCCACACTATAAAACTATAAAAAAGAAATTCAAAAAAGAAAATGGCCAAGTGTTTTTCAGAGAAACCATAGATGGTAGAATTAATCTGTTCGGCGAAGATTATGATTATGTAAATTTAAAAGGCATAGACTCGAAACTCATATTTGCCGTAATAAGAGAAAATTCTGTCTTATCTCTCAATCAATTTTCTAAGATTGACTGTAAGCTGGATTTTTGTAGAAAGAAAATCGAATTAAAACTCTCCCCTATAGACCAATATTCGAATATTCTTGATAAATATTCAGCTACTTATGATTTGATAAAATGCTCTCCTGAAATATCACCTCTGACCATAACAAAAAGAATGGCTTATCAGATATATATAAAAGGAGGTAAGACTATATCAACGTTTGCAAATGGCTGTTACTATGAAGATGAAGTAAAAGATGCTATATATGATACAGACGCATTAAAGAAAAAATACTTTTTTGCTTTTAATAAGGCTTTTTCAGAGATACATTTTTCTCGATTTGGAAGCAGTTACGCATTTCATAATGTTATTCCTGCTATAAATGGCTCCTATGCTATATCTGGCGATAGCAAAGCGTGGCCGGGTTCAAATTATGGGTTTATACGGCTTAGGCAAAAAACAGTTTCTGCTACTACTCCGACATACCACTTGTCTGATGGAAAACGTGATGATTCTTCTGGCAAAGGATTGTCAAAAAAAGTGTGGTACGTAGAAATATACGACGGTGAAGGAGTTCCTAGTAATTTACCGGATGATGCAGATTCATCTAACCCTGCTCTAAGTGGCCGAAATCTTATATATACTTCAAAAGAGTGTTATAGCTTAACCAAAGGCATAAAATTTACTCCGGGAGTAGAATATAAGATGCTAAAAACTAAGTATAGCAACCCATTTGATGAAAAATTCAAAAATGCTCCAGATGAATTCAACTTAGGAGAAGATGTTATAGACTATGAAGTATTTGCTAGAGTACTCGCAGATGTTGACCAAGTAAACGTAGGAGGAACATTGTACAACTTGCAAAATATTCCTTATGACGATTTTGCTGTAGATAGAGCCAACTATAAAAAATGTATAGGTATAATAGCTTTAGACATAATACAGTCTCAGAAAACTGTACCTTATCCGACAAAATTCGGAATGACTGATTTTAAAACATATTTCACTAGCAATTTTGTAGGTATAGGAAATATATTATCTGGAAAACCTATGCCTGTGTGTAGAAGTTCATGGGCTAACACGTCTATATGGGCATTTTTTGGAAACCAAGTATCTGGAGATACTTTGGAGCCTCTGTTTAGAAAAGAGTATACGTTACGAGATGCATTTGGAATAGGAGCTGTTATAAAAGCTCTTCTTCATAAAATAGACCCTGCCATAAAACACGAAGAGTTACCAGAATACAGTCAATTTTTATACGGTAAAAGTAGTCCTCTAGAATTTGATTCTCTACATTCTGGGAGCAGAATCTATATAACGCCTAAATCAAACATACTAAAAGGCAATTATGACCAGGCTGCTCAAAAAGCTGAAATATCGCTTGAGCAGGTTATGTCTATGCTCAATAAATGTTTCAAATGCTATTGGTATATAGACAATGAGAATAAACTTAAGATAGAGCATGTATCGTATTTTCTAAAAGGTGGAACGTATGGAAGTACAGCTTCACACCAAATAGATTTAACTAAAAAGAAAGACAGGTTTAATAAGAAACCAACTTTATACGGTCAAGGAGAAATATCTTTTTCCAAAGATGAGTTATCTTCCAGATACGAGTTTAGATGGATGGATGATTGCTCTGAAGTTTTTGAAGACTTAGATGTCGATATTACTTCTGAATATATGCAAAAGGATAAAACTGAAGAAATAAACGCCGGTGTTTTTACTTCGGATATAGACTTAATGCTCTTATCACCAGGTAAGTTTTCCAACGACGGATTTGCTCTTATAATAGCAAAAGATGGAAAAGTTCCTTTAATAAATATATCAGGCTTAAGAGATGACGAATACATCTATCAATATAATTCAATTATTCAAAATTATGCAGCTTCGTGGCTTTATCTACTTCGATACTATATGTATGATATGCCAGGAATGGATATAGAATATCAAAGAGCTCCTTTATCAGACGCAAACAGAGTGGTAAGTATTAAAAAATCAATGGTTTATGATATTACAATACAGAGCGGAGATTTAGAAAAAATCGATTTATTTAAAACTGTTAAAACGGAATTGGGTTACGGCGTAATAGAAGATTTAAGCATAGATATTGATACCGACTTAGCTAATATAACTTTAGCTTATAGCCCTAGGTAACAAGAGTTAAAAATATATAAATTTATAAAATTCATTATCCACTTTCAAGAAATTTTATTAAATTAGCAATATGGAAATACCTATATGTTTATCTCCTTTAAAATTCTATTCTAAACTAGAATATCAGAATAGATATAGAAGCTTTGCTTATGGTGAGGTTTCTCCTCTTATAGTGTATGCAAATATGATTCCACCTTTTCAATTTGTTACACGTGACGACGTTTCCAGTATAGAAACAGTTTATCTGCATAATGTAAGTACTGGAGAAAAAATTGATGTTACTGAAGATTTCACGAATAATCTGATTAGTGTAGGACTAGTCGGAGAAGTAAATATAATAACATACCCGGGTATACTTCCTATAAAGTCTTTGAGCTTGGAAGGTAACTATTTTCTAGAACTCGAAGCAGATATTCCTATTTCTTATTTTTCTGAAATATTCTCGTCTACAAATAATGTTGATGATTGCTTATATATTGAGTATTCCAGTCCTGTTGATTTTGAAATCGGAAAAGGTGTAGTATCTTTTAAAAATGGCTTCAAATTTAACGTGTATTTGAAAAGTGAATTAGGAAAGCCAGAGTACAAGTTTGAAGAAGAAGCTACTAAAAGATTAGGTTACACATTTATAGAAAGCCAAGTAAGCAAAAAGATTTATAGATTTAATACTATAATCCCGGAATATCTTTGTGATGCAATGAGGCTTATACGTCTATGTTCCAATAAGAAATTGATAAGCAAAGGTGTTAGCTATGATATGCTTTCATTTGATATGGACGTAGATTGGCAAGAACAAGGAGATTTAGCATCTGTGACGTGCGAATTTCAAGTAGATAATATTATAGTAAATTTGGGAGGGTATGAAGAATCTTTTTCAAATAACAACAGCGTAGATTTTAACAATGATTTTAATGATGATTATAAATAAACAAGTATGGCAAATTATAAGATTTTAGAAGAAGCTATTAAACGTTCTATCAAAGCTAATGGAGCTCAAGAAATTACAGGTCAAGTATTGCAAGGAATACTGATAAATATGCTTGATACGCTTTCTGATGGATATTCATTCGAAGGTGAAGCCTCTACAAATAAGATTCCTGACACTTCCACAAAACGAGCTTATTTAGCTTCTGTTTCTGGGGTGTATACTTCTTATGGAAATATAACAGTAGATAGCGGAGAGGTTGCAATTTTACTGTTTGATGGAAATTCCTGGAAAAAAGTATCTTTGTTTAACCCTAGTACTTTAACTCCTTATGTAGAAGTAGATGTGAGTAAGCTTAATGCAGATAGTTCATTTGAATTGGCTGCAGCCATCGCACGAGTTCCACAGGACTACCAAAAAGGTGGTTTAACGATAAAATTTATCGAAAAATCATCTAACGAATATGCGATGTACTATAACAAAAATAGTAATTGGAGTACTGATGTTAATGATTGGGTCAACCTACAATCTACGAAAAAAGCTACAATGACGATAGAGGAACTTAAAGCATTTCCCTCGTCGGTGGAAGATGCTGTTAATTTCTTGAAAAACAACAAAGATGCAAGTATTGTTGTGCTAAACCAATACGGCCGCACCGTTGGAACGTTAAACATATATGGAAATTTAAGCCGTTTCACTTTAATTGAAGTCTTTGAAACACAGTTGAAAGTAAAGAGCGGCTACAATAGCAGTGAGATTAATGGCAGCCCACGCAGGTATTGGCGATATTATGGGTTGGACAACTATGGAGGTGGTGTAGTTAATCGTGGAGAGTGGTCTGAATGGAATGAAATGGTAAGTAAGCCTTTTGAAATTCTAAAATCGCGCTTAGATAGTGTGGTGGACGTATTCAACGGCTCACCCACTGGTAGTGTAACAACAATTGGCAAAGTTATAAGACAACTGAATGATAGCAATGAGTTTAAAAATAAGGCTATGCTTATCAGTCTTATTGATGAGGTTACGCATAAACGCACATTGTATTACTGCACCGCGGACAGTTTTTCGCCAAACGAAAGTGATTGGGTCGAAGTCGGAAAGGGTGGAGACATTGACAGCCTTGTACAAGAAGCGAAACGAAAGATACAAGAAGCAGTAGACCACGTGAAGACCATCAAGCAGGGCGAAAAAGGTGAAAAAGGCGATACGGGTTGGCTTGGACAAGTGAACCACGGAACGGCCGACACCACATTTGCGTTAACACCCAATGTCTTGCACGTGTGGGGCGTGGTCCCTCAACTCTCGATTACGCTTGCCCCGCAAGTTCCGAACATTGTTAACGAATATATGTTTGAATTTCAGTCACCAGAAGACACACCGACAAACTTCAATAGGCCACAGAGTGTGAAGTGGGCAAACGACTACGAGCAGCCGATAAAGGCAAACAAACGTTACCAAGGCTCGATTGTTAATAATGTTATGATTATCGTGGAGGCGAGTATATGAGTTGGCGAAAGATGATGCTAAGGAATAGCCTCGATATGTTGTGTGTGGATGGTGTCAATTATTCTGTTCAACCAGATAACGAGATATGGTACACAACCACAGACAATAATAAGGCTGATGCAGCTACCATTCTAACTAATTATGGAGGTGATAAGGCTACACAGATATTGGCACATGTGTTTGAGAATGGGGTTTGGAAGGTCAAGGCCGACCGCCCCATAAAGCTCATACCAGAGAGTTACATAAGATATGCGCCAAACATCGTGTCTATCTCATTACCAAGGCAAGTGTATAGTTTGGGCGCATGGTCATTGGGGTATCGCAGATATAAAACAGAGTCTCCAAACCTACATAATATTATTTTTTGTGGGAAGACGCCAACGCAGTTTAACAGACAATTCCAGCCTATGACCGCAGGCAACCTCGACATATACGTACTAAGAGGTGAGAAAGAAGCGTTTATCGCAAGTAAAATAATCAGTGGAATACCAACAAATAAAGTCCACGAATGGGGAAGATAAAATAAGGAGGACATTTTTATGATAAAATTACTTTTAGCCTCATTGCTCTATCTGTTAACTAATGTAAACGGGGGGGGTAGTATGAGCATGACAAGATTACGCCTCATGTGGCATGCATGGGGAAAACAACAAGTTGAGTTTGCCGACCCAGAGGCAAGGCGAGTGATGGAAGCAAGGCTACCAAGCCTAACACTTGACACAATCAGAGCCGTTAAGGTTATGCCTAGTTCTGCAAGACAACCTGTGGACTATCTTTTCAACAATAATGTAGATTTGAAATCATTCGAAGAAATGAAGTACTTCACTTCTTTGGAAAAAACATTTCGAACATTCTATGGTTGTAAGCAGTTAGCAGGGGTTATTACCGTGCCTGCGTCCGTGAGAGAGGTTGGTAGTACGACCTTTTTCGATACACAGTTAGTAGGCATTGAGTTTCTTGCACAAAACTTTAAGTGGGGACATGGCGCTATTTGGCGATGCACAAAATTGAAGTGGATAAAAATGCACTCTAAGGAAGTGCCACAGAAGATAACTGCCAATGACAAATGGGTATTTGATTTTGCCATTACTAATTTAACGTGGAAGTTATATGTGCCAGATGGAAGTGTGGACAAATATAAGGCTGACCACAATTTGAAAAACTTAGGTGATAGAATTAGGCCGATGAGCGAATTTAACGAATAAAATATGAAATACGTAGACAAAAAAGGGAATTTTGCCCCAAATGAAATTGTAGTTGATGGCATGGTGGCTGTTAATCCGACAGCCAAGCAGTACGAGCAAGCGGGTTATATGCCATACGTTGAACCAATGCTGACAGATGCAGAAGTGTTGAGGTTGGCAATTGAAGCAAAGATTGAAGAAATCAACGCTTATGATAAGTCCAGCGCAGTTAACTCTTTCAAGCTTAACGGCATGGATGCGTGGATAAATCGAGAAGACCGCATCGGAACTCGCAGAGCAATCGAGTTGGACAAGGCTAACGGACAGACCGAAAGCGACATTTGGTTAAATGGCTTTCTTTTGCGCGTAAATTGCGACTTAGCGTTACGACTATTAGACGCGGTTGGCCATTATGCGTATAAGGCGTACAATTGTACGCAAGCGCATATTTATGCGGTTAAGCAAATGAAATCAGTTGAAGATGTGCAGAAGTACGACTACACAACAGGTTATCCAGAAAAGTTGAATTTGAAAACGACATTGTAATATGGCGATAATAAGCGCAATTATATTGGCCACATATCTGTTAGTGATGGCATTAACATGTGGCGTAAGAGAGTATGTAAGTGATAACTACTACATCGGTAGGCATCCGTGGGTATTTTCGCTTGTTCTTGGCATCAGTGGGGGGCTTTTGCTCCCCGCCATGCTGGACAAAGGCGGAAACTTCCAAGCATTAGCCTTGTTCGCTGTGTTCGGCCTTATGATGGTGGCAATATCGCCACATTATAAGGTGGATAAGATGCATAGCGTTGGCGCATTGATTGCATTAGTTAGTGGTGTTCTATGGGTGGTGTCATTTCACCCATACATAACACTTCTAGTTATAGCCGGATGGCTCATTTATTGGAAATTCAAAATGTCACATCCCTATTACATCGGTGAAGTGTTGGCATTCATTCTTATTTATTATACAACTATTTTTTAACTATGCTTGATAAGATTTTCACACTAGAACAAGTGCGGCTATTGATAGTTAGCACCATTGCGCCAATATTGGCGTATTACACTGCCACTAGTACATATATCTATGCACTAGTGTTGGTTTTTGGATTTAACATTTGGGCAGGCATGCGTGCAGACGGCGTGGCAATTAAGCGATGCCGCAATTTCTCGTTTAGCAAGTTCAAAAACGCGCTAGGCGAATTATTGCTGTATGTAACAATCATATACATAATATATACTGTTATGAGTTTGCAGGGCGATAAAAACGTTTCTTTGATTGTGGTCAAAACGCTAAGCTACATATTTGAATACGTCTATATACAGAATGCGTTCAGAAACTTAGTTATCGCTTATCCGCGCCGAATGGTCTTACACATCATATACCACGTTATCCGCTTTGAGTTTACACGAGCATTACCAGCACATGTTAAGGAGATAATTGAGCGTTACGAAAGGGAACACCCCGAAGAAGTAGAATTTGACAATAAAAACAAAGTAAAATGAAACTAAGTAAGCATTTTTCATTAGAAGAGTTTATAGTATCGCCGACAGCAAACAGGCTTAATATAAACAATGTTCCTGGAGACGAAGAGCTTGAAAACCTTAAAACTCTCGTGTCCGAAGTATTAGAACCACTAAGAGAAGCTTATGGAAAGCCAATAAGAGTCACAAGTGGGTTCAGGTGTAAAAAATTAAATGACGCTATAGGAGGGTCAAAATCAAGTCAACACATGCTAGGTCAAGCAGCGGATATAACATCTTTAGAAGACTCAGTAGAAGGAAACAAAGAATTGTTTGATATCGCTGTTAAATTGATTAGGCAGGGAGTTATCACAGTGGGGCAGCTTATAAACGAGTATAATTATAACTGGGTCCATATATCTACGCCCACCTATAACAAAACAAACCAAATTCTAAAAGTGAAATAGACCTTTATAAATATATGGAAATATAGAATTATTTATATCTCGGAATTCAGATTTGAGCTCTGAATGAATAATTTTATATTTCCATATATTTATATATTCTCGTGAATTTAACATGACTCGGATTAATTAAATAACCCAATCTTATAACTTATGCATAATATTATTTTTTTAATAACTAGAAGTAGAAAAAAGCTTTTAGCATTTTTCACAATTTTTATAGCCGTATTTGTTATACTGTTTCAAGCTTTAGCTATTAAAAAATTAAAGCGTGATAACAGCTCATACAAGAATAACGTAGACGTGTTGATGTCTTCTGTTGAAAAGTATAAGGTTATTGATAGCCTGAATGCTGCTAAAACTAAATCTTTAGAGCTCACAATGCGTGACTATAAAAAATACAGAGCAGAAGACGCAAATATAATAAAAAAGCTTAAAGCTGATAAAGTAGTAAACGCGAGCAATTTGAAAACCGAGTCCAAAATCTTCATAAAAACAGTTCTAAAAGATACTATTATATATAAGCACGATACAACTGAGATAGAAAAAGCTAAGAGAATTAATTATGAAAATAAGTGGTTTTCTATAAGCGGCTTTATAAAAAATGATTCTGCCCATTTGAGTATCTTAAACCGAGAAGAACTTATAATCTCAGAAAGCATAACAAGAAAAAAGATTCTTTTTATTAAATTACCGATATGGCTATTTGGTTATAAATCTAGAGTGTTAAATGCTGTTAGCAAAAACCCAAATACTGAGATAAAGAATATCGAGTTTATACAAATCAAATAGTTTTTGTAAAAGGAGAAACAATGAGAAACAATGAGAAACAATTATTGTTTCCACGTAACTCATTGATTTTCAAGAACTTGGGAACACGGAAACAAAAGAAACAATAATTCTATATAGAGGGCCCTTGAATTTTTAAAAAACTTCGGAAAAAAAAGGTCTATAAAAAGTGTTAAATGGAATTTAAGGGCCCCTTATATAGAAGTTTTGTTTCCATTGTTTCTCGAAATTATAAGTTCTTGAAAATCAATGAGTTACAGGGAAACAATAATATTTTCAAGTTTTCCTACAAATGTGTAATAATTTCAGGTTTTAGGATAAAAGTTAAAAAATGAATAATTAACAACAGTTAACTAAAAATATTTTTAACTTTAAAATTAATTTAGTAATTTTGCAAATGAAATTATTGAAATAAAAAATATGGAAACATTCGATATACACAGAATTATAAAAAGTTACAACCTTGAAAAAGGGGAGCTTTCGAAGATTCTATTTCCTAAAACCAAATTTCCTAAGCACGCTTTTTCAAGAATACTGAAAGGAGAAGCTTTGTTAGATTCAAAGCAGATTACAGATTTAGCAGCATACATAGGTATCACTGTTAAAGATTTGTTTTCTGTTTCAAAATCAGAGTGGAAAGGTACCTCTGAGGATGGACACTTAGTCTTTTGTAAAGAAAATTATAAAGTAAAACTCGCCTATAAAGGCTCATATCTTACGCTTTATAAAGGAAGTGAAGCCATATATGAAGAAATAGTAGGCACAAAATCTATGAGCTTAGAAGAGTTTATTACACATATAGATAACTTAATTTTAAATAACAATGGAAGAAATTAAAATCTCACTTAGTGTGAAAGTAGAGTTGTCAGACAACACGAAGCAGTTTATCAGAAGTATTATGGCTCCAGCAGCTCCAGCAGCTCCAGCAGCTCCAGCAGCTCCAGCAGCTCCAGCAG
>ERZ772799.180-NODE-180-length-26679-cov-3.999887_pt1 | contig 26679 bp, 30 predicted proteins | sample MGYA00511345_ERZ772799 | MGnify/ENA primary metagenome ERZ772799 (study PRJEB29015, sample SAMEA2738037) | human oral metagenome | biome: human oral; feature: human-associated habitat; material: saliva | place: China | collected 2238 ... | reverse complement strand
CTCTTTGATATTCTGTTTTTCTCCGTGTTTCACAGTGAATATTTATATTTTCTTTTTTTAGATACGATTCATCCGATGGAAATTTTCCATTTCCAAAGTCGTTTTTCTCCATATTTATTTTTTCTCCTACTGACAATTTGCATATCAAATTATTTTTCTATACTTATAATATCTTTTTTTCAACAGTTTTTCCATAGAGATACTCTGATTTTTTTCTAAAAACCATATTATCTCTTCTTTCAATCTGTAAATTTCACTTCCGTCTTCCGGAATGATCTTATCTATGAATTCATCATCCATCAGATGCTGACTGGTCAGCCCCATAAGTTGTGCAGCTTCTTCCTTCTTAGACGCATTTTTCCAGAGAATACTTGCAAATCCCTCCGGAGATAAAATGGAATAAACGCTTTTTTCCAGCATCCAAATCTCATCTGTCACGCTGATCGCCAGAGCTCCACCGCTGCCACCTTCACCGATTATCACGGATAGTGTGGGGGTTTTCAGTTTCGAAAATTCCATAATGCAGTTGGCTATTGCCGACGCTTGTCCCCGCTCTTCAGCTTCAATTCCACAACTCGCTCCGGGAGTGTCCACAAAAGTTATTACCGGCATTTTAAATCTTTCAGCCAATTTTATTACTCTCAAAACTTTCCTGTATCCTTCCGGTTTTACCATGCCGAAATTTACGCTTTTCTGCTGTCCTATTACCATCACGGATCTATTTTGAATTTTCCCTATTCCACATATTATAGCCGGGTCTTCACCGAATAATCTATCTCCATGCAACTCCATAAAATCCATGCAAATGGCTTTTATATAATCCATCGCTTTTAAACGATCCGGTTCTCTGGAAGCCCTGACCATGTCCATAGCCGTTGTCATACTCAACCTCTTTTTCTCACACTCATTTTTTTGTCTTCTTTTTTTCCGCCTGCTTGTCGCTCTGTTTTTCCGGTACGAAAATATCCAATAGCTTTGTCAATGTTGATTTCATATCCTCCCTTGCTACAACCATATCCAGTAAACCGTGCTCCAGCAGGAAGTCGGCTCTTTGAAATCCATCCGGCAATATAGTTCCTGTGACCTGCGAAATTACTCTCGGACCTGCAAATCCGATCAGAGCACCTTTCTCACCTATGATCACATCTCCCAGACTTGCGAAGCTGGCACTGACACCTCCCGTAGTAGGATCTGTCATAACACAGATGGATAACAATCCCTTTTCCCTGTGTTTACCAATCGCCTGTGACGTCTTTGCCATCTGCATAAGAGAGAACATCCCTTCCTGCATTCTCGCTCCTCCGGAAGCCGAAAATATTATGATGGGAATTTTCTTCTTCATGGATAGCTCTATGCTCTTAGTGACTTTCTCTCCGAGAGCAACTCCCATGCTGCCCATCATAAAATGAGTGTCCATAGCTACTATTACGACTCTCCTATCATCGATTTTGCAAATTCCGCTGATTACCGCTTCATCGATTCCCAAATTCTTTTTCAACTCTTCCTGTTTTTGATCATAACCCGGAAAATTTAGCGGATTTTTACTTTTTCTCGCTTTAAAATATTCCACGAAGGTTCCATTGTCCGCTATGCTGTCAATTCTCTCGAGTGCAGACATCTTAAAATAGTTTCCGCAGTAGTTGCAAACTCTGTATTTATTCAACTCCCCTTTGAAAATCATCTTTTCACATGCCGGGCATTTTATGATTCCGTCAGGTTTGATTTTTATATTTTTTTTTGCATCGTATTTTTTTCTTTTAAAATGGTCCAGTATCATATTTCCAACCTTTTTCTATGTTTTACGACGATTTGCTCAAATCTAATCCATCGGTTTTCCTCGGTTGCTTTCCGACAGCTTTGCATATTCTTCCATATATTCTTCCATGTCGGAAGTAGTGTATTTACTCTTTGCAAATGCCTTTTGCTCCAATAAAAATCCATTGAATTTATTGTTTATGCTAACTCCTCCCACAACCAATTCTTCCAAGGCTCGGCTCATGATTGCCATCGCCTGTTTCTTGTTTTCTCCCCAAGCTATTATCTTCATTAACATGGAGTCATAAAACGGCAACACGTCGTAACCCTGATAAATTCCGCTATCTACTCTAATTCCGTATCCTCCGGGCAAATTTAACTCTTTGATCTCCCCAATACTGGGTGTAAAACCCTCCTCGACATTGCATGCATTGATTCTGCACTCGATTGCATGACCTCTGAATTTTATATTTTCCTGTTTTATTTTCAGCTTTTTCTTTTCCGCAATGTTTATTTGTGCACGGACTATGTCTATTCCCGTTATCATCTCTGTCACCGGATGTTCGACTTGTATTCTGGTATTCATTTCCAAAAAAAATAAATTATCGCCAGAAACCAAAAACTCCATCGTCCCGGCACTGTAATAGCCTATTTCCTTGGCACCTTTAACTGCATACTTACACAATTTTTCTTCCAACTCTTTGGAAAGATTTACCGGCGGTGCTTCTTCTATTATCTTCTGATGATTCAACTGCAGTGAACAATCTCGACAACCCAGATGAATAACATTTCCGTGTTCATCTCCAAGTATCTGAACTTCTATATGCCTTGGCGACTTTATGTATTTTTCGATGAATACCTCTCCATTTCCAAAAGCATTTTCAGCTTCCTTTTTTGCCGAAGTCAAAGCGAACTCCATTGCATCCTCGGAATTCACGATTCTCATGCCCTTTCCGCCACCGCCCGCTCTGGCTTTTATCATCACAGGATATCCGATTTTCTCTGCAATTTTCAGCGCTTCTTTCAGTGAATCCACCACGTCATCAGATCCGTCTATTACGGGGATTCCCAACTCTCTCATGGTTTTCTTCGAGATATCCTTATCAGCCATCGCTGACATGACTCTGTGGCTGGGACCTATAAATTTAATTCCGTAAATCTCGCACATCTTTGCGAAACTCGAGTTTTCCGATAAAAACCCGAATCCCGGATGGATTGCATCGGCTCCTGTGACCAACGCCGCATTTATGATCTGAATTTTATTCAAATAGCTGTCCTTAGGGCTTCTGGCACCGACACAGATGCTTTCGTCTGCCATCGTTGCATGAAGAGAGTTTCTATCCACGTCGGAAAAAATTGCAACGCTTTTTATACCCATATCCCGCAGAGTTCTTATTATTCTCACTGCTATTTCGCCGCGATTTGCGACCAATACCTTCTTTATCCTTCTTTTCTTGCTATGTTCTTCCTTCTCTGCACTGCGTTTCAACTGTTTTCTCTCGTCGGAAGGATTTGCTGTCTTCATTTCATCTTCTTCGGATTCCTCACTCAGTTTCTTTCCCAAGCTGCCTTCATCTATGAAAATTCTCTCGTTCTTCATATACAAATACTCCTCGATATCGTCTCGAATTTACAGAGCTATCTTTTGCCAAAATAAATATCACTCTCGGTAAAATCGCTCTCTTTTCTCACAACTCTAACTTTTGCTCACTTTAAAAAGTTCTTCTCCAAACTCTACGACTTCTCCGTCAGAAATCAGAATTTTCTCTATTTTACAATTAAAAGGAGCCTTGATTTCATTCATCATCTTCATAGCTTCCAAGATACATATCACCTGACCTTTTTTGACTCTGTCTCCTTCTCGCACAAATGCCTCGCTGTCCGGATCGGGTTTTGAGTAGTAGGTCCCTATAGTGTTAGCCGTAATGCTCTCAAACTTCTGATTACCCTCCATTTCGCATCCTGCATCTTCTGCATGTTGAGCGTTTAAGTCTTGACCTTCTCCCTCTGCTGAAATACCTTCTCTAAGCCCTCTAACTGCGGTGCTTTGCGGTGATAAAAGTTGATTTGCTTCCAATAACTGTCCTATTTTGGAATATTTTTTCAAAGTTATCAGGGCTTCGGAATTTTTGAAAGTCAGTTCGTCCACTCCTATGTCGTTCATTATTTCACCCAATTCTCTAATAAATTTCTTATCCATATCAGCTTTACCTTTCTAAAAATGCTGGTAATTCAACCTTCCTCTATTGATTTCGTGGAATTTTAATCTTCGTCAAAATAATCCGTTCTCACTTATTATATATATTTTCCCATCTTGCTGTACTCGGAAGTATATTTTTCTCAAAATTTACACTGCCGACTTCTGCAATGTCGAGATTTAAAAATCATATCCATACTGTTATCAATATCGCCTTTGAATTTTAACAAGCGAGTGCGATTGCATTCACCGTGAATAAATCATTTAAAGCCCTCTGATTTCAGTGTGATATCTATTCTACATGCAAATTCCAACAATTCAATTGCCTTAGTGGATTATACCCCTATTCAAATTTCATGTCAATATTTATTTTGATATTCAAATTTTTATCCTCACCATATCTATACAACCTATACTCTCTTTAAATTTCATCGAACATTCCCATGAAAATAGCAACCAACCTCCCATCATAGGAAGATGGTTGCCATACTTTTTTAATCGTTTAGTTAAAGTTGTATTCTGTGACTATTTTATCTCTGCCTGTAATAGCGTCACGGAAGTATTCATAGAATGAAATACCCAGGAAAGAACCGTCTATGTTGTATAAATTCTTATATCCTAAAGTTTGGAGCGCCATAATTACGTTATAACTTCTCTGTGAGGACCTGCAGTGCAGATATACGGGAATATCTTTTGGAATCTCATCCAGTCTATTTCTGAACTCCGACATCGGAATATTTCTCGCATTGATTAAATGTCCTGCTTTAAACTCCGCCTCTTCTCTGACGTCAATTATAAACGCATCGTTTTCCACCAATTCCCTCACTTTATAAACGGGAACTTTTTTAAAGTCTGCATGCAGCACGTTCAAACCTACTAAAGCTGTGTGGTTGACCACATCTTTTGCAGTTGAATAATAAGGGGAATAGCATAGTTCCAATTCTTTCAAATCTTCCAACGTTCCACCCATCGCAATAATTGCAGCTATGACATCTATTCTCTTTTCTGCATTACCCTTGCTGATCGCTTGGGCTCCCAGGATTTTGCCTGTGGGAACTTCAAAAATCAATTTGAAAAATATTGGATGAGGACTTGGCATTAACCCTACCTTATCATTTGGAATGGTATATGCAAAATCATAGTTTATTCCATAACGTTTACACATTTTTTCATTTAAACCTGTATTGGCAATGGTTAAATCAAATAGATGTAAGCAGCTTGATCCGATTACACCTTTGTTGTTATGATACTTTCCAAACATGTGATCGGCTGCCGCTCTGGCTTCTCTCTGGGCTGGTCCCGCAAGTGCTAACTTAGTCTTATCACCGGTCAACTTGTTAGTCACTTCTACTACATCACCTACTGCATAGATATCCGGATAGTTAGTCTGATAATTGTGATTTACCAAAATGCCTCCTGTTTTGCCGATTTCTATTCCACAGCTTTTCGCCAGTGACGTCTCAGGTGCTACTCCTATAGCCATAACGACTGCTTTAGCCTTTACACTTCGTCCTGATTCAAGCAACACTTTATCGCTTCGAATTTCAACAACTTTTTCATCTAATTTTATATCTACACCTTTATCGTACAGCTGTTTGTGAACAATTTGTGCCATATCAATATCCAGTGGCGCCATTACCTGATCGGTTCCTTCTATCAGATGAACATTTCTGCCAGCTTCAATTAAGTTTTCACATACTTCCAGACCTATGAATCCACCGCCTACAACAGCTACATCTCGAACGTCATTTCCGACCAAATAGCTCTGCAATCTGTGAATATCCGCTACATTTTTTACGACGAATACATTTTCTCCATCAATTCCCTTAATCGTTTTCGGCAGTATCGCACCGGCTCCGGGTGCTAAAGCCAATTTATCATAAGTTTCTTCGTACACTTCCCCCGTTGCGAGTTTTCTGATTTCCACAGTTTTTTTATCGGGATTTATCTTTATTACTTCCTGATTTACTCTGGCATCAATATTGTATTTTGTTGCAAATTCGTGCGGATCCATCAATACCAGCTTATCGCTTCTATCCACTATTCCGCTTAAATGAAACGGCAAGCAACAGTTCGAAAATGACACGTGATTGCCTTTTTCGATCATTATCACTTCTGACAGTTCATCAATTCTTCTGACTCTTGCAGCGACGCTTGCACCGCCTGCCACTCCACCAACGACTACTACTTTCATTATTCATTTCTCCTATCTTTATTCGTTTTATTTTTTGACATATACATTATCCATCCTAACACAACCCATATTGCCAAGAAAATAAATGAATTTCCTGACAGTTGTGCTGGTGAATAAGGCAATGTCAACAGCAATATAAAACCGACAGATATTACCACTGCCAATTTTGCCAATAACTTGTTCTTCCTATCTTTTGATTTGCCAATGCTTATATATCCTACATATCCATATGCAATAGCTGCCAGCAGACTCGCCATATCTACTATATACAATATGACTTCTCTTCCTATCCAAGGGGCGATCAGACTGATTCCGCTTACGAATATTATGGCATAAGGATAAGCACCTTTACCATTTTGGGTGTGAAACTTTTTACTTATTATTTCGTATGCTCCCAGTGCGGATATCAACTTGCTGCTAGCTATCATAAATCCGTTTATTCCGCCTGTTATCGCTGCCCAAAGCGCGACGAGCATAAGAACAAAACCCATATGTCCTACCGTATTGACTATGGAATCTGCAACAGCCCAATCCGATTTTGCAGCTTCGGAGGGCCCAAATCCAATTCCCGCAATGATGTTTAAGGCTGCATATATAAATATTCCAATCACAATAGATGCTATCGCCAACTTCGTCGCCTTTCCCACCGGAAATCTGAGTTCGTTAGATACCTGAGGTATAACATCAAACCCCACAAAGAGAAATGGCACTATGGCAATTACCGTAGCGATTTGTCCAAATGAAAACCTGTAGTCGGAAATGTAATTTCTGCTAAACGATACCATATCTCCCTTTGTTATCATTAAAACCAGAATTACCAAAACTATAGCAACTAAAAGTCCACTCATCAAATCTTGAACTTTAGAACTGACTCTGAGACCTTTTACGTTTATGTAAGCAAAGATCAGTATGACTATGCTCATAAATATGACGTCGCTCAGATACACTTCATACCCGGCAATGCTATACATATAGATGAAATTGAGTTTATCTTGAAATATGACTTTAAATAAAAGCACATATGCACTGGCATTTAGCGGAATCATGCTCAGGTAACAGAGGCTGAGCGACCATGCCACAACGAATCCATGTGCCTTTCCGAGATTGTCATAGGCATATGTAAACTCTCCACCTTCTTCCTTGTTGTGCTCCAACATCGTATGGTATGCATTTTGTATTACCACGACCAGAATCCCCCCTATCACAAGACCCAGAGTAGTGTTAACCGCTCCGGAAGTAGGCAAAAATTGTTTTCCCGGTAAGGTAAATGCTCCCCATCCTATTACGGATCCTATTACAAGTCCTAAAACATCAATTCTAGTTAATTGCTTTTTCACATCTCTTCCTTTGTATCTCTGCAGTATCTATCGAATAAATCAGTTACTCTATCTGGACTCCAGATAAATGACTGATTTTTTTCTTTACTTCACATATATTATCAATTTTCATGGATATTTTCAATCAATTGTAAATTTTTTCAACATTTTCATCCAACTGTAAATCTCAATACATACTCTCTCTTGCAGTTACTTAAAATCTTCCGGATCTCTATGTCTTGCCGGTATCAAACATGAAACTCCGCCTTCGAAAATTTTAAGTGAAACAACTGCTCCCAGAGAAATCGCCACCAAGAATACCCATCCTGATATTGAAAAATTCGGTATTGATGAGTATAGGGCTCCTATATTACATCCCTTTGCAAAACGTGAACCAAATCCCATCAGCAATCCGCCCAAGCCGAATAAGAACGCATTTCTAGGATTGAATTTAAAGTTAAGTTTAAACCTTCCAGCCATCAAAAGCCTCCAAATAAAGCTATCATCAACTTTAGCTTCTGTAAAGAGTCTCCAAAATAGAATGTCAAGATCACTATTACAGCACCCAACACAACTTGCCATTTCTTAAAGCCTTGCAAAAAATTCATGTTATCATATGTTACAACACATACCTTTAATATTTTTATACAAAAAGAGGCACTCTTTAAAGAGTGCCTCTCCTGGATTCTCACTATATCTAGTCTATTCTATTCTGTCACATCTTCAGTCTCAATCTTCTCTTCAGCAGTTTCTCCCTTTTCTTCGGCAGCTTCATCAGCGACTTCAACTTTTTCTTCAATGATTTCATCTCCGGTTTCCTCAACCGTCTCAACCGGCTCAACTTTTTCTTCAGGCTTTTCCTCGTCCTTCTCCGTTGCACCTTTGATGCTTAGACTTATTCTCTTTCTATCCTTGTCAATTTCAAGAATTTTGGCTGCAACTATCTGTCCTATTTTGAGTTCTTCATTTATGTCGGCTACTCTGCTGTGTCCAACTTCCGATATGTGAACTAATCCGTCCAATCCCGGTTCCAACTCTACAAAGCATCCGTATTCTTTGATTTGTACAACCTTTCCTTCAAAAATCTGACCGACCTTGTATTTTTCGTCTATAACTGACCAAGGTTCCGGTGTGGTTTGTTTCAATCCCAATGACACTTTACCCTTTTCAGGATTCATTGACAATATTTTTACATTGACTGTCTGACCGATTTCCAGTACTTCCTGCGGATGTCTCAATTTCCCCCAAGAAATCTCAGAAATATGAAGAAGTCCGTCCAATCCTCCAATATCTATGAACGCACCATAGTCGGTAAACCTCATTACGTTGCCCTCAACAATATCTCCAACGTTGATGCTTTCCCAAATTTCTTTGAGAATCTTTTCTTTTTCTTCTATCAGTTTTGCCTTGTGAGAGAAAATTGCCTTTCCTCTTCTGATATCAACTCTCGTAACTTTTACCGGTAATACCATTCCGACAAACTCGCTCGAATCATCGACAAACTTGTCTGATAGCTGAGATAGTGGGATGAATCCCTGTACTTCCTTGTAAGTAGCGATCACTCCACCGTTCACTGGTCTAACAACAGTAACATCTATTAAAGATTTATCTTCAAACGCCTTATTGATTTCTTCCCAATGTTCACTTGCTTCCAGCTTTTTCTTGGATAGTAGAATAGTTCCATCGCCATCGTCTGTCTTTAAAACTTTTGCGGTGATTTCATCTCCCACGCTAAACAAGTCAGCAAGTGTTTGTTCTCCTTCCAAAGTTATTTCGCTGAACGGAATCATTCCGTCCTTTTTACATCCCAGGTTCACTATGATCTCTTTATCTGTAACCTGATGTACTTTACCCGTAACCAGCTCACCGGTTCTAGGTAATCTCAATGATTTTTCAATCTCTTCCATGTAATCCAACATAGATTCTTCTTTAGTGATTTTGTCACCCATTTTTGTAGTAACCTCCTTAATTGCGTTTTCAGGCGTCGATGCACCTGCCGCTATTCCTATTCTATTATATTTTTGCAATTCTTTCAATGGAAAATTTGAAATATCACTTATAAAATAACTATTTTTACAATATTTTTTCGCTATTTCATATAATTTTTTACTATTTGAACTTGCTTCATCGCCGATTACCACCATCGCATCGACTTTTTGCGCTAAATCTCTACATCCCTCCTGTCTTTTTGACGTTGCACTGCAAATAGTGTTCTTTATCTCTATATCTCTCCCCTGAATTCTCTCTAAAACCTGTTCGAAAACTTCTTTTCTGATAGTCGTTTGAGCTACGATAAGCACCCTGTCAAAATATAAATTTCCCTTTATTTCATCAGGATGATTGATTATGGTTGCCGAGTTGTTGCACCATCCGTTTATCCCCAAAACTTCAGGGTGTTTTTTATCTCCAACGATTACAATTTCTCTACCTTCCTCGTAGGCATCCTTGACAAATTTGTGAATTTTCGCAACGTACGGACAGGTCGCATCGATAATTTCTACACCTTTGTCCTTTGCTTCCCTATAAAACTTCTCTCCGACTCCGTGACATCTGATTATCACTTTATCCTGATCGGTTAAATCTTCGATGGAATCTATTACCTGCAGTCCTTTGTTTTTCAGTTCCGATATGACCATCCTATTGTGTATTATATTGCCGTAACTGTAGATTCCACCCGAGTTTTTTTCTTTATCGCTACCTGACATATCGCTTCTATTTTCATCTGTCGCATCAGATAAGCTGTTTTCTCTTCCTTCAACTTCTCTATATGCTCTTTCTACACCTTGCTTAACTCCAAAGCAAAATCCGCTGTGTTTTGCTCTTATTATTTCCATAGTTTATCTCCATCTGTTCCGATTGATTGCACGCTACAACAGCTTTGAATCATATTCAATCATCCTTTCTACTTCTCCGCCTGAGATTCTCAACGTAATTTTTAAAACTCCTCTCACTGCCGTTTCCACTAGGTTCATAATATATCGTGCCTTCTTTGTAAAGGTTATCAGGAAGATATTGTTGATCTACATACCCTCCGAAATCGTGCGGATATCTATATCCTATACCCAAACCTCTGCTCTTTGCTCCTTTATAATGGCTATCTTTCAGATGATCCGGCACATCGTCGATTTTTCTGTTTCTGATGTCCTCTTTAGCTTTTAAGAGCGCTGCATATGAACTGTTGGATTTAGGACTTGCAGCCAGCAATATCACCCCTTGTGCCAAGTTTATCTCAGCTTCCGGATATCCGACCATAAGCGCTGCCTCAACGCAGCTCTGCACAATTGTTATCGCATTGGGGTAAGCCATTGACACATCTTCACTGGCCATCACCATAAGTCTTCTCCCAATCGTCTGGATGTCAGCTCCCCCTTCAAACAATCTCGCCAAGTAGTGAATAGCCGCATCCGGATCCGACCCTCTTACAGACTTCTGCAATGCTGAAAGCAGATTGTATTTGTCTTCCTCTTTGTTGAAAAAATAAGTTTGTTTCTGAAATGCCTCCTGTATGATTTTTTCCGTAATCTCTAATTGATACAAATCCAAACAGAAGTCCGCATCCTCTTCATCTTCTCCATTCCTAAACACATTTACACTTTCACACATGCTTTTATGCGAGTTTGAATCTGTACAACAATCCCCTTTTTCCGGATTTCTTTCAATATTGTTCGTTCTCAAATTATTTACTATGAATTCCAAAGTGTCCAGAGCAACTCTCCCGTCGCCGTTGCTCATGCTCGCAATCAGTCTCAATTCCATCTCAGGACATGCAACTTTCATATTGCCCAATCCAACCTCGGTATCATCAAGAGCTCTTCTAAGTATTTCTTCAAGATCTTCTATGCTGTGAAGATGAAATTCATATATGTGCCTAACTCTGCTCAATACGGCATTATTGATTGAGAAGTACGGGTTTTCAGTAGTGCTTCCGATAAATTTCAGCACTCCGTCTTCTAAAGCCTTCAGCAGTGAATCCTGCTGAAGTTTATTCCATCTGTGGATTTCATCAACGTACACATACGTAGTTTTATTTTCGAATCCGAAAAGCCTTCGTTCTGCTTTTTCTATTACCGCTTTCAACTCTTTCGTCCCTGTATTAGTCGCATTTATTTCCACAAAATCGCTATCCATCTCTCTTGCGATGATTCTCGCCAAAGTAGTCTTCCCTGTCCCTGACGGTCCGAAGAATATGGCGTTATCAAAGGTTTTATTTTTTATGCTATTATAAAGCAGGGACCCTTTATATAAAAAGTGTCCCTGTCCAACGAACTCATCTATGTTTTGCGGCCTTATTCTGTTAGATAAAGATGGCATAATTCTCCTTATTTTACCGATACCTCAATTATATCTTTTCTCTTTCACGCCGTGTTGACAATTTTTAATCTGCTCAATCACGTACTTTCTCCGATTTCAATCCTTTCACATCTGCGTCCATCACCGGAATCTGTCCCCGTGTTTCGATTTATCTATGGATTCTTCAATCTCATATGTGATTTCTTCAACATTGTTCGCTATTGAGCTCACTGCGAGCATCGTCACGCCGTTTACTATTAGATATATGCCGGCTATCATGACTACCGCTGTCATCGTTGCAAACACATTCCATGCCATAAGTATCGCAAATACAAGGTGTATAACGCCAAAAATCACAATTGCTTTCGTATCTTCTCCCCTTTTTTTACTATTCAACGCTATCATAAAGTTGTCAATTGCCATGACGAGTGCAAACACTGCCATTAGAATTCCGACAGTGAATATTGTAACATCGGGATTCAACAAGACGAACAATCCTAAAATAGCTATCACCACAGGCAAAACCACCATCGCTCCGCTGTGGTTTGACTTCTTTTTCAGCGATGCAAATCCGAATATTCCGATCAATCCCACAACCAATAGAGCAACCCCCACTATGGTGTTAATAATCAGCTGTGTCTGTCCGGGAATGACTACCAGGACTATTCCCAAAACGATCGATATAATGCCGAACAGTACGGCTATAGACTTAATTTCTCTCAGTTTACCCATCACTTCCTCCTAGGATTATTATAGTACATATTCTAGATTTTTAAAAGTCTTTGCCGATATTAAATTGTACTTTTAAACGAAACGTCATCCATCGGTCACCGTTTTCATCTCAGTTCCGCCCGGCGTGCACTGATTTATACTCCTCCTGTATTCCGATATGTATCCTGCAATCTGTCTTAAATTTCTCTTTTCTGCTTCAATATCCTCCTTAATAAGATTTAAGTATTCTTTGGTTTCTTCATTGACAGTCAATTTCACTTCATCTATAAGCCCGTTGATGCTACCGGCAATACTGTGATTTCTCTCAGGGACATATGCGATTTTTACGCTTCTGTTTTGCCGATTGTAATATATCGTATCCATGGACAGTTTCAGTTTTTCCGGCGGTATGTAAAAATCTCTGCTATGATTCAAAGATAACAGTGCTTTTTCAATTATCTCAAAAGTCTCTTTCGGTCTTTTTAAATGCAACTCTCTCATAGAAGTTAACCCGCTACATTCATAGTTGATTTTAACCTTATCTCCTTCTCTGGAAATCCACATCGGAACGACGAAGTTGCATAGTCCGGATTCCAGCATTTTTTCTTCCAGGCGACTTACATCTTCTCCTTTCACTTCTATTTCATAACCGCTTTTTCTCAAATTCATGTATTTTGCCTCCTCTATTTCTGATATTTCTGAATTTTACGGATTGCACTTGCTACATGGTGTATATCCCTTCTCCTTGGCTTTTTCTACAGTCATTTTCTCGATATTTTTCGTTACCGTTCTACATGCCCCTCTATGATAATAATCTCCATATCCATTAAACACATAAGCCCTATCATTTCCTTTCAAATTCTTGCTTTTACAAATAGGACAAGGTTTAAATTTGGATTTATCTATTTCTCTTACTGACAGTTCAGTGGCTTTCGGCACCACATATGAACACCTCTCTCGATGATAACGTTTCCCGTCAAGCGGGAAAATATATACTATTTTGGTGTCTTCATTTTTCTCCATTTCATCAAAAGGGAATTTTTCCCTTCGCTCTTTGTCCCCTACAAACATTCTAGCCAAAGTTTTTTCGCTGCCATAACCATTGTAATAACCTATTAACGGAATATGCAGATTTTTTTTATACTTCGTTTCCAACGCTATCAGACTGTTGTATCCACGTTCCGTAAAATCATATCTATAGTCTTCTATTTTAAAGTTTTCAACGCTTTGCTTTTCGCCCTCAACTTCCGAACCGATTCTGTTCCTCACTCTAAAAGGAAATCCCTTACCCTTATCATCAAAATATGAGGCTCCCATCGTTAAACGCATTTCATCGTCTAATTGCGTTTTTATTTTGAAATCCCAATAATAGCTTTTGCTCAAACTGCCCAAAGTTAAAATTCCCAGCAGTACTATCGGTAAAATAATGCACGCCTCTACAATATAGCTCCCTTTTTTATTTTTCCACTTTTCTTTCAATCTGACTATAACTTCTTTCATATGCTGTCTCCATTCTGCTGAAGGCTAATATTTTTCGCTAAACCAATATTTTTTGCCATTTATTACTATGCTTCCCTCCAAACCTGTAAATGCTGTTGAAAAAGTAAATCCTGCATCATGATTTCCTTGAGTATTTATCTGCATTAAATCCATCGCTCTGTCAAGTTTCACTTTCTTACTGGTAAAAAACAGAAAGACTCTTAGATAGTCTTCGTAACTCATGCCTTTTTTACATTTGTTATCCACGTAACTGTCTCCGAATATTTTGTGTATATTCTTTATATCTATTGCCCACTCCCTGTGCGTTTTGGTCACCGGTATCTTACCGCCGTGTTCCAATATCTTGACATCGTTTTTTGCTTCCGCCAACGCCCATGTTTCAACGATACCGGCATAGAGTAAAGGGGAAGCTGGTCCTCCAGCAGATGCAAGCCCCATAGCTTTCGATCTCAAGATCGGGTCAGCCTGTATCACTCCCAGATTCACCAAATTTCTGAGAGCCACCAGCTTGCGTTTGACTTTACTTTTATTTTTCTCGTCCGACATATTGCCGCTTAAAATATATTCGATTTCATTTTTAAAGAAAGTGCTTCCGTCATCATTTACGCAGCTGTTAAATTTTTTAATGATGTATTCATTGATTAAGACATCAGCTTTCGTCTTATCAAAAATTTTATCTATATCTTTAATTGATTCGTGAATTTTATCAATATCACTGACTATGCTCTCACTGCCCTTCGATGGTAACATATACTTAATTTTTTTGTTTCTCAGAACTCTATCTCCATTTCTGTCAGATTGACCTTTTTTCTCGCGCCCTTTCTTATCCAAAATCCCCATTGATGAAATTTTCATATAATCGCGGATTTCCTTCTCAATCACATCTTGATTTATCAATGCATATATGCTCTTGTTGGCTGATAGTCGCTCTACTTCGGCTTTTCGCAGGTTACCATTCAAATAAAACTTTATGGCATGTTCAATTTCTCTGTTATCTTTTGCAGTCGCCAGTATTCCATACCTGTCTTTGAGATACGGATTGTACTCGGATAATATGCTTCGCACTCCAAGAGACATAGATGATTGTATCTTTCCTTTTTCTATCTTCCACTTAGTTAATTCCACCAGAGAAATAACCAGCATCAGCACAGTTCCGATTACTACAGCAGTTAAAATCGTAGTACTACCTTTCTTATTCTTTAAAATATCCATTGAACAAATCCTTATATAAGATATAATTTTTCTCTCTCAATTTATATCTGCTTTGCCTTATCTTCCCCATCAATAATTTATCTACTAAACCTCCGCCTCTGATCCTTTCTATTCTGTCAATGCGCAATGCGGGGGTTAAATTCTTCCGACTCTTTTCAAAATCATATTCTCTTATGTATTCCGCCTCTCTGACCGTCCCTGAAAGCTCTCCTGTCTTCAACCGTAAAAACTCATCTACATTAACTCCCGAAAATACCATATTGCTGATGAATACTACTGTTATAACTGCTGATATCACAGCTAAAATCACCACCGGCAAAATGATAGCAGCTTCAACAATAGTGCTTCCTCGTCGACATTTTAAGGTTCCTTCTATAAACGCCTTGAATTTCATTTCAAAAACCGTTATTGAGATTTGAAAACGTCTTGTTTACAAATGCCGTTATCTCCGATTTAAATATCAATCCCAAAATTATCGCCAAAGCGATCAGTATGGCAACCTGTATCATCTCCATTCCAGAGTTGCCCAGCCTCTTATTGAGCTGTTTCATCTTCCTAAATACCTTTCTGCCCAAAATTTTAAATGATATTGTTCCTTTTCTTTCCATTGTAATATTCATATTTTCTCTTTTCATAATTGCCTCCTAATCAAATATCTATCAGTGCAGGTGCCACTGTTATAACAACTAAAACCCCCAACATTATAACCATCGGAAATACCAATTTAGTTTCTGAAATGCGTCCTTTTTCTTCTATTGATTTCTTTTTGTTAAACCACATCAACTGGCTTTCAACTTGAAGTTTTTCTGCGAGCCTATCTCCTTTCTTTAAATTATCCCCTACTAAACCGACTATTCTCATCATATTTCGATCTTCATTTCTCTTCGCAAAATCGTACAGTTCATCAACTAAGTTCTTCTTATGTCTGAGAGTATTTTTTAGAGCCTGTTTCATCTGCATATAAAAATAACTGTTTCCCACTTCTTTTATCATCGAACTGTCCAATACCGCCCTCTCGAAAGCCTTTTCAAATATCATACCTCCGCCCATCAGCAACACAATCTTGTTTAAAAATCCCGGCAAGTCTCTTTCAATGCTGTTTTTCGCCTTTTTTTCAATTGAATTTATATATGCAAATCTGCCCTTGTGAATAGCAATCATAAACACCGTTATGTATATTATCGGTAATATCCAATCTTTTTCGGCCTTTCTTTCCCAATGCAATTTCATATTGTTCGGCAACTTCTTCGGAAGAACAATCGTATCTCCCTTGCCGTTTTCCAATTCTCTTATCTGACGATTTAGCACTTCTTTCCAGTCGCTGTCCGAGTCCTTCAAGTTGTCCATCACTTTTTTACGATTTTTCCTATCCTCACTCATATTTAAAGTAACTTCTTCTGAAACCTCCTTACCCTTTTGCCGACTCTTCACCTTCAGGCTTATTCGTTCATTCCTTCTTCCAATCTTTTTTATTTTAACAATACCATGGGCATCGTCTTTATCTTTTATGAAGGAAGAGCCTTTTGAAATGTTCTGATAAACCACCGTCGCCATGAATACGACAAAGGTTATCATTGCCAATATCGCCAATCTGCGATTCTTTTTCAATATTGTATTCACCTGTTCTTCATGCCCTTCGACACCGTATATCCTGTTGAGCCTGATCCTGAATTCTTCTCTTTTCCCTATCAATTTTTCCGTCATCTTATCAACTTTGCTCTTTAGATTTTGAAAGTTCATCCGACTCCATCTCCTATATCATTTAAATTCTATTTCCAATTCACAATCTTAAATATCCATATAACAGCTGTTATAAATCCTGTCAGCGAAATTGTCATTATAATCTTTCCCGCCAGCGTATCGTACATCGGTGATAGATAGCTTGGAGAGACCAAGTTTAAAAATGCAAGCACGATAATCGGCATAATCGCCACTATCTTTCCTTCCATTTGCTTCTGTGCCACTATAACTTTTATCTCCCTTTGAATATTCATTTTATCCATGATTACTTCTATTGTGCTCATAATTACTTTCTGTAAGTTTCCTCCGGTGGTTTTACATTGCACATATACGTCTATGAACCCCCTTATATCTTCCAGTGCAGACCTGTTGGCAAAATCGTAAAGTATGTCACTTTCATACATCTTTGCGTTGTCAAATGCATGTATCATATAGTCGATTTCTTTCACTATGTATCCGTCTTCCGAATACAATCTAACTAAGTTCTCTCTGCTGTTTTTCAGCGCTTCCTTTATATTACCCCCATTGTTCACTCCTGTTGAGATACCGTACATCAAATCTTTAAACTGAATCAAAAGCTGGTCTCTCCGCTTCTTTCCCAGATATTCTTCGTACAAGACTTTGAACTTCCACGATGACAATCCTATTATCATCGCAATTATAAAACTTTTGTAAAACAGGTATCCCACTGAAAAGAATGAAAAGTACGATGCTGCTACATACTTGTACAACTCATTTTTATTCAGCACATATCGTGCGTAATCTATACCTTTCCTTTCTTCTATGGGCACTGCTTTCTCATTTTCTGTCAATATGTCAATCGTTTTCATTTTCGTCAAATCCTTTGCTTTTTATGATAGTGTTATCCGTCCTTCTCAGTATATCTTTCTCTACGATGAAAATGGGATTTATATCAATTCTTCCTCTTTCTCCGATGAACAGTTCCGAAACTTCTACAACTCTTCTATCCCCATTTCCCAGCCTTTCAAGATGAACTATAATATCTACACCTTGCGCTATTTGCTCATCAATGCTCTCTATGGGAAACGACGATTCCTGCATATAAAGACTCTCCATTCGCCTTATCATGCCTTCCACGGAATTACTGTGTCCTGTGCACAGCCCCGTGTGACCGGTATTCAGTCCGTTCAACATGTTAACCAATGCCTTTCCATCTCGTATTTCACCTATTACAATCCTGTCGGGTCTCATTCTCAAACTGGCTTTTATCAACTTGTCAGTACTTACCTCATCATCATCGTAACCGCTTTTTTCCTTGCATTCCAACTGCACCACATTTTCAAGATCACCTCTTGCAAGTTCTCTGCTATCTTCTATTATCACAACTCTCTCATCTCTTGGAATACCTTTTAAAATTGCATTTAGCATAGTCGTTTTCCCCGAAGATGTTCCTCCTGACACGAATATGTTGTATCCTCTGTTTATTATCGTCTCCAAAAAATCAACGCATTCTTGTGTAAGCGTTCCGTTTTCCATTAAATCTGACATCGTTACATCTTTCATCACGAATTTTCTAATGGTTAAGATATATCGCCCGTCCGTTATATTTTTATAGATGGCATTTACTCTGGATCCGTCGTGAAGCCTGGCATCTAATATAGGAACTCTCTCGTTTATCTCTCTGTTTACGCTGCTGCCGATACGCCTTATAACCTCTCCCAGTTCCTCTTCATCGAAAAATTCATCCTCCACCTTGATTATTTCGCCGTTTTTCTCAATGAAAATTTCATTCCAACCGTTTACCATAATTTCCGAAATCTCACTATCTGAGATATATTTTTCCAAAATTGATACATCGCTGTTTATCGCCAACTCGATTCTGTCCACCATAAACTTCACTTCTTCTCCTGTCAAATCTGAAAGCTCATCATCATCTAAAATAAACGATTCAATGTACGTTGTGATGTTTTTCTCTTGTGAAGAGTCGCCTCTTCTGGACAGATTTTCCTTTATTTTCGCCGCTATTTCCTTTGTAATATCTCTGAGCTTATCATTTAAATATTTCTTCTGTTTTCCGTTTTCGCATTTCATATATCTTCCTCTGTCATTTGATGATATCGTCTTCTATTAAATCTATGCTTTGTGAAATTTTGACATAATCATACTCCTGTGCTAAATCCATTAGCAAGTGAATTGCCCAATTTTGTTGAAAAAAACCGCCAGGTGACATTTTCCCCTCTTCATATTACATTTTTTGTACATTCTCCGAATGAAATGCTGTCGTCTGATGTTAACCCATATTTCAAGTTTGCATTGGTTCGAAAGTTAAAGAATTGATTTATATCAATATTTTCAAGACATTAAGTGCAATAATTGTACAAATAAAAATAGAGCTACTGTATTTAGCAACTCTATTTTTCGTTACCTTATTAAACTATTTGTCTTCATGTTGTTTTTCATCATATGTTTTTTGAAGATATTTTTTTTATTACAACAGCAAATAGCCACACAAATGAAATTATAAATGGGATTCCCCTTAATACAAGAATTTCGCTCAATATATTAGATTCACCAAAATTATGATAACTCTTAATTAATTCTTGAAAAAAATACAATGTTGCAACAAGAGATATTGTTACATCAGTTAATTTAACTTTGTCCATTCTCTCTCCCCCAAATTACTTATATTTAACATCGAAATATTTATCTCTGTATTCTACCTCTACCCTATAATATGAAAGTTAAAGAATTGATTTATATCAACATTTTCAAGATATTAAGTGCAATAATTGTGCAAATAAAAAATAAGGGGATTAACGCCCCTTTGCTTAAATTTTAAGTATTTCGTTTTGTTGTTTTTATAACTTCATGATTTTGATCATGCCAAATTATATGCATAACACCATCTTCAATATATCCGATGATTCTCTCTTTACCTTTAAGCCTTAAAGAAAATAAATTCCACTCCCTGTCAAGATTGAGCTTATTGAATCTCTTTTTTGCTTCATCAGTTAAATTATCATAACCTACATAATGACTATTAGTACCTGCACTTCTTCCGCCTACGGCTTGCTTTATCTCTCTCCAACTTTGACCTTCAAATGCTGCTAATTTTTTCCTTAAATCTTCACACCAATCTAAATCCCAATCTTCATGTTCTATATCTAACCGATTAAATCTCCAAGCAGGTTCTTTATCATCATATCCTGTTTTCTCTGCATTTAATGGAATTTGTTTTTCTTTTGATTTATTTTTATATTTGGTTCTTACAATTTTCTGCTTTCCCATTACAGCCCACCATAATATTCCTGCATGGTTTCTTTTGAGATTATCTCATTGCACCTTTCACCAACTTTTGCATTTGCATTTCTCCTTGCTTCGATCCAAGGTAATTCATGGTGTGTTGACTCACTTAACCATAGTGGTTCTTTCTTGCCGTAAAATTCCAAAACCTTATCCATAGTATCTATTTGTTCTTCTGAAAATAACTTTTTGTAATTGTCATCATATGGCTTTTTTACAATAAAATTACCTGCATGCTTATCGTATAATTTTCTTGAAACTGGCCCATTCGCCCATGCTTCAAAATCATCTTCAAAAAGCGGCTTTTCATCCCAAGCCAAAGACCACGCTTGACAATAATATGTGAGCTTTTGCAGTTTCATCGTAGTTAATTCTCCCATTTTATCTAGGATGTAATTAGCCACATCTATGATAGTAATATTGCTCATATAATCACCTCTTTCTATATTGATATTCTATCATATTATTTTTCTTATTTCCAATTGATAAAATCTATCATTTTTTAGTATAAAAAAGGGGGCTTGTCGCCCCAATTTTAATCAACACTATATGATTTGAATTTGCACTGCCTGAATTTCGTATCCTCTCCATCCTGCATAGCCGTCTGCTCCATCTCCATAATCTGTGATTCAGCTAAGCCAGCCTTTTCCATTGCAGCAACTAGATTGATTTGTAATTTTTCTGTCATTTTTTACTCCTTTCTTAATTCTTTTTTGTTTGAGATAGTTACATTATATATTAACCGCTCTTACTTAATAGAAGAACATAAAAAAATAAAAAGGGATCCATTTCACGCAGGGCAGAATTACCTGACGGACTTGTGATAGCTGCACATCACGACAATAACAATGACTTCACCGATGAGGAATGGGATAGTATCATTCGATTTGTAGAATTTATAAAAGATAAAAAAAGCAAATAAGAGAAAAAGTTGATTTAGGAGCAAATCTTAATGAATGAAAAGCAAAGGTTAATTGACAAAAGCATTGATGCGTTTATATTAGGATTAGAAATTTATAATAAACCCACAATCCAACACAGAATTGAAGGATTTAGCTTTTTTATTGTCAATGCCTGGAAATCGATGTTAAAAGCGGAATTGATAAACAGAGATATTGAATTATTTTAGTTTTATGTCCGGTTCGTATTTCATCTCCGCCAACCCCCTTTTAAATCGCTGTTGAACTGCTGTATAAAAAATTCTTTTCCAACAAAAAAAGAACCTCTATTCGAAGTTCTTTACATCGGCGTACAAATGTTCACTCATTCTGTTTCTTTCACATCCGACACTCGGTCACCATCCATCTCTTCCATATCATCTATCGAAATCTGGTTTTTCTCCCACTGAGAAAGCTGTGAAAAATCTTCAATAAAGTCATCTAAATCCGGTAATTCATCCAGATCGCTCATATTCATATATTCGAGAAATTTATCCGTCGTTCCGAAGATAATTGGCTTTCCTATCGTATTGCTTCTGCCTTTTTCCGCAACAAAACCCTTATTTATCAGTCCCTCGATTACTTTATCGCTTTTCACACCCCTGATACCTTCAACTTCACCTCTCGTAACAGGTTGTCGATATGCTATTATCGCAAGCACTTCCAAAGCGGACTGACTCAATTTTTTCTTTTTGATCGGTCTCACCAGCTGCTCCACATATGCGAAGTTTTCTCTCTTACTAACCAACTGGAAGCTTTTGTTTACTCTTCTTATTATCAGACCTCTTTGATCGCTTTCGTATTTTTCCGTCATATCGAGCAGGACACGATATACTTCTTTGCTTTCAATGCCAAGAGCTTCGCTTATCATCTTTACGCTCATCGGCTCTCCCCAGACGAACAACAGCGACTCTATTATGCTTTCCATCTTTATCTTTTCCATATTACTCTCCGTTACCATAACCTATCTTCATAATGTAAAGGTTTCATCTTCTTCTGACATCGACGCTTCCGACAGCTTACAACCTCTGGATAATTTAATGTTTCCATATGTGGTTTCCTGGCTTGCAACAACTTGTCCCTGTTTTATCATCTCAAGGACGGATGTAAATGATAATGCTTTGTCATACCTGTCTTTCTCATCCTTTAACGTCTCGATAAAATCTATTTCCTGCTGATCGTCAATCATTTCAAGAAGCAATTTCTTTATATATCCTATTCTCTCTTCAGCAGTTATTCTCTTTCTTTGGATGTTATCGTATCTTTTTTTGATATCCATAACCTTTTGCTTCTTCAATATGAACTTTTCAAAAGCCTTGATGAATTCTTCGTGACTCAATTTCAAAATTTCCGTGGGATCGCTTAAAATCTCTTCCAGGTCCTCCTTAGGCTTTGCAATTAACTGCAACCCTTCGCCTTCTCGTTTTTTTAAATACTCCGCAACGTTTTTAAACTTTTTATACTCCATGAGCATGTCGACGATTTCTCGTCTGGGGTCATCTTCTTTTAAGGATTCTTCTTTATTATTTCCCGGCAAGAGCAGCTTTGACTTTATTTTGAGAAGATTTGCCGCAAGTAAAATAAATTCTGCTCCAATTTCTACATCCAGGTTCTGCATTTGTTTAATATATTCGATATACTGCCCCGTTATCTCGGATATCTCTATATCATAAATATCCATTTTAGCATTTTCTATCAGATATACCAGAAGGTCCAACGGTCCCTCAAACATATCAGTTTTAATTTTATAGCTCATGTTTTCTCCAATTTACTATTCAAAGCTAAATCGCATTCTCAATTATTTAAATCACGTTTATACTTTCATCATTTAAATTAGGCTTGCTCTTTATAGTCTCTATATTTTTTTGGTATAATACATAGTGTGAAGCTGCGAGTAACCACGCTTCACATATACTATAACATATAAGAAAGGATAATTGTTAGCAAATGTTTCACAAAGCATTCACGCAAAGGCTTTCCTTGAAAGAATATATAGCATATTTAATACCATCTATCATATCCATGATATTTTTATCATTTTACACTACCATAGACGGTTTTTTTATTTCAAAATATGTGGATTCCAACGGACTGGCAGCCATAAATATAGTCATTCCACTAACCTGTATATTTTTCGGAATTTCCATCATGCTCGCTACAGGTGGCGGTGCATTGATAGGGATCAGGCAAGGGCAAGGTAGAATGGACAGGGCTAATCGACTATTTTCATCTCTATTTGTTTTGCTTTGGATATTCATAATTTTGCTAACCGCTTTCAGTATAATTTTTCTGGAAAACATACTGCTGTTTTCGGGAAGCAACGACGTTTTGATGCCCTATGCGAAAGTTTACGGCTTCTGGACTGCAGTAACCATTCCCGCGATGATGTGCAAGCTGTTTCTGGAGCATATGGCACGTGTGGACGGACATTCAAAGGTATCCATGGCTATGTCCGTGCTGGGATTACTCTCAAATGTGGTTCTAAATTCACTGTTTGTCATCGGTTTTGATATGGGCATCGCTGGTGCCGGCTTGGGAACTTGTATATCGATGTACATATCAGCGTTTATAGGGCTCCTGCATTTTACTGTGGGTAACCATAATTTGACATTCAAAAAACCCGCTTTTTTAGGAAAAGAGCTTTTACATTCGTGTGGAAACGGTCTTTCCGAACTCATGACAGAACTATCTACCGGTGTGACAACGCTTTTATTCAATATATCTCTTCTGGCTATTGCCGGAGAAAGAGGAGTTGCCACCATTTCACTGTTAGGATATTATTACTACTTTTTTACATCCTTTTACTTCGGTATAACCGTTGCCTCTCAACCCATAATTTCATATAGCTACGGCGCCGGAAACGAAAAAAAGTTAAAGGAAACTACTTTGTATGCTACGGCTCTGACCTCTATTTTGGCTCTTACGATAACATCGATGTGCATTGTTTTCGCATCACCTTTAATCAGTTTTTTTTCAGATGATCCACGCATATTGGAAATGGGTGTACCTGCACTAAAGCTGTTCGCATTAACCTTCCTCCTGTCCGGGGTAAATATATTTGCATCGGGGTATTTCACCGCCATGGGGAAGGGGCTTCCTTCTGCCATAATTTCATTTTTACGATCTTTCATATGCATAATTTTATACCTTCAGATATTACCGAAATTTTTAGGTATAACGGGTATATGGCTGACAAATTCTATGGCGGAATTGACGACGCTATTCGTGGTGATCATCTTGTGCATCGTATTTCGCAAAAAACTGTTTAAACCGTATTCGTAACCCTCAATTGACGATATGCACAACCGTTAACTTCGTTTTTCGTCAATTGTGACACTTTATATATATTCATGTCATTGCAGTGTCACCTGTAGCAATTATAATGAACACATAAATAAATAACCTCTCTAAATAAAATGTTTAAAAGACGGAAGATTGAGTTTATCTCTCTTCCGTTTTTTCACTTCTCGTGAGTTATTTTATCGCAGCCTGCTATATGCTACCGCTTAAAATTGTAAATTAACGAAAAATAAAGAAGTCATCATGAGGTCACAGTCTCATGATGACTAACTTTTTTATTTATTTAAATATAGAAGCTAAACCAACGCTTTTCCCAGTTCCTGACAAGCAGCATCTCCGTCCGCATCAGGTGTTTCGTTTACGATAACGTAATCTGTTGCAAATGTTACACCAGCTCCGTTACAACGTTCTTCCCAATCTCTCATCCACTGACCGTCTCCCCAGCCATATGAACCGAACAATGCTATTTTCTTGCCACCCAGTTTTCCTTCACAAGCAGTAAACATAGGATCGAATTCACTTTCTTCAAGAACTTCCGCTCCCATTGATGGGCATCCAAATGCGATTGCATCAAAATCATCAATCTTTTCAGGACCGAACTCTGCAGCTGTAAACATCGTTACTTCCGCTCCAGCTTCTTCAGCTCCTTTTTTTACCTGAGCTGCCATCATTTCTGTATTACCGGTACCACTCCAATAAACTACTGCTACTTTACTCATTTTGTATTTCCTTTCATTATCATTAAATTATTTATATCAGGCTGACACAGCCAACTGCATCAATCCTTTTCCACTATTCCACAGGTTCTTGTAAACCTTCTTGCATTTGTCAAACTGTGCGAATTTCTTTTTCGCATTGCACTCGTCACAATAGACCTTCCAACATCCGGTACATTTGCTGTTCTTTCCGCTGTTCGCTATAAACCCTATAACATCTCCCAGCGGATATCCCAGAAACATACCTATCTCATGGGGAAAGCCTTCATTTTTCATCAGTTTATCTGATAACTTATCTATCGCCATATCAACACTCAAATCACCATATCCACGTTTTTCCATAAAGGATTTGACCCCGGGCTTAGCCCACTCATCTATCAGCTTATCCTTACGATAAACGTATACAAGTATCCTCGTGCTGCTTTCTTTTACTATTCTTACGTTAACACCCTTTTTATTAAGTTTTTCATTTAACTCTTCTATGCTTTTACTCGCATTTTCTATCTCATACTTAGATACATTTACTAAGTTTCCAGCCTTCAACGATGCCAAGGTGGGTGAACAATGCTCAATTAAAAATTTTTCCAACTTCATTCTCCATCCGGGACATCTCTCTTGAGGTTTTATGGCGAGTGCCGTTGCCGGCACTCGCATAAATGTTATGAGTCAAAAGTGTTTTTGTTAGTCCCGCCTAACGTATCTTTATTATATCACATTTAGATTTCAATGCAAGCATTTTTTGAAAAAAAGTAAAAAAAAATTTCATATAGAGAAATATCCCCTTTTATTTCGCATTTTTTCAATGAAAATTTAATATTTTTTCGTTTTTAATATCTTTAGACGAAAGATTTTTTATCTATCAATCATCCTCATTTTTAAAGTGATTTTATATCCATCACGTTCATTTTGTTCTATCTTGCTAACATAAAATGCTTTTACGAGCACTTCATATACGTGTACATTCATCTCGTTTTGTGATAGATTTATTGTGTGGTTATAAATATTTAAACTGTGTCTAATTTATATTTTGAAAAGGTAAAACTATGAAAAAGCAAAAAAGTTCAAAAAAGATTGTCCACAAGACCAATGCCATGCGCATATTGGATAAGTTCAAATTACAATACGAGTGCATATCATACTCCGATATCTCAGCGGTCAGCGGAAGGTCTGTTGCAGATGCTCTCTTGGAGAACCCGAATCAGGTGTTCAAAACACTAGTTGCACAGGGGCATTCAAAGAAATATTACGTGTTTATGATCCCTGTTAGCAAATATCTGAATTTAAAGTCAGCGGCGAAGATAACAGGTGAAAAATCTATTGATTTAATTCCCCAAAAAAATCTCCTTCCTTTGACCGGCTACGTTCACGGCGGATGCTCTCCCATAGGAATGAAGAAGGAGTTTCCAACATTTATAGATAGCTCAGTTTCAAACTTCAAGGAAATATTTTTCAGTGGCGGGAAAATCGGTTTACAAATAAAAACAACCCCGGATAACTTATCCGAGATTATCCCTCTTAAATTATACGAATTGACTGATTGAAAATG
>ERZ772799.177-NODE-177-length-26809-cov-3.845631_pt1 | contig 26809 bp, 17 predicted proteins | sample MGYA00511345_ERZ772799 | MGnify/ENA primary metagenome ERZ772799 (study PRJEB29015, sample SAMEA2738037) | human oral metagenome | biome: human oral; feature: human-associated habitat; material: saliva | place: China | collected 2238 ... | reverse complement strand
TAGTGCCCGACCACCACAGACGGGCACCACACAACCCCCTCCCACAACCCCACACATCCCCCGGCACCACCCATGCACCACCAAACCACACCCACCGCTATCGCCCTCATCCTCGCCACATGCCTCCTCCTCATCGGATGCTCAGCCGAAGCCCTACAAAAGAACAGACTCCGGCAGGACCCCCTCTACACAGCAACCTGGGACGGCATCGAATCCTTGGGCACCGAAGAATCCACAGACGGAGCCTGGAAACCCCCCCCACCATCCATCACCCGCTGCTTGAAAACAAGACTCCCCCCAGAAGAAGCAGTACAAATAATCACGAGAACCACCGAACAAGAAAACTGGACAGAAGCCAAATCAGCCCTCACACCAGCGACCACTGGATGGGGACGTAAAGAAGAAATGCACCTGTGCGTTCCAGTAAAAACGTCGGGCAGATGTAAGCAATACCCAGAAAGCAACCTGGCCATAACTCTCACCATCGCCATCAACTAACTACAGCACACCTGAAATCGCCGGCATCAATAAAGGATGCAAAGCGGTCATCAACAGCATTCGTCACTCTGCCGGGGCAAGGCACCGTGAACCTCAGAACCTGCCTGCTCTTTGCTCCACCCACAGGCCAGAGTCTGTGACACCAAATCATTTAGACACGCATGGGGTGGTTTTGATGCGGCATGCCCCTTCGCCATGGGCACCCCATCAACGCAAAGAATATTGCAAATTCAACTAGATCTCCCCTCCACGGCCTCCTGGTCACAGCGGATCCGAGGCACGAGGAACCAGTCCATAGCGACACGCGAAGCAGCTTCGATTTCCCAGCCTCACAAAGAGCTTGGATTACAATTACAAAGTAAGCAGCAGTCATGGCTTATTGTTTCAACTTTTAAACCACCCCCACGGATGCATCCACCTAAGATTCATCCGTTTCACGTCTTTCACTTTTCAGGAAACCAGCAATGAAGATGACTATCAAGAGCAAGATCCTCCTGGCCCCACTGGCACTGGCCCTCTGCGCCACCTTCGCGCCGACACACTCCGCAAGCGCAGACCCGCCACCCAACAGCGGGAAGGCCGCGGTGGTGACCGTGCTCGGCGACTCCCTCGCAGCCGGCAACGGCGCAGGCGACTACTACGACGACAATTCCTCGAAGAGCTACCGGAGTCACAACAACTGGGGGCAGCTCTACGTCAATTCGCTACGGGACCAAGGCATAGCTGCGAGCTACCACAACCTGGCGTCCTCCGGAGCGACGACTGACACCATCAGGACCGAGCAGATCCCTCAGGTCCGCAAGGACAGCGACCTCATCGTACTCAGCCTAGGAGACAACGAGGGACACTTCAGGGAAATCGCCCGGGACTGTTTCGTGATGTTCCTGCACGATCCATACAACTGCGGAAAAAGCATAGAAGCTTCCCTGGCCTTCACGAAGGGAGGACAATTCAAGGAAAAAACTGAGGCGCTACTGAAGGATCTCGAAGCCCACCTTCCGGACAATCATGCACAGATAGTCCTGATGGGAAATCCAAACATCATCGTGGATTCCCCGCACTTCGTATTCGGCAAATGCCTCAAGTACAAGGAACCCCCGTCGACCAAATGCGCCAGAAAATATGTCTACCCGAGCGTCAGCATGACGATGGATGCTGAATACTACTTGTTCGCTGCTCAGGAAAAAACGGTTCAGGACTGGAATGCGAACAATGACGGAAGCCACCACACCCTGCACCACGTCTCCTCAATCCGGACAGACTTCAAGGATCATGAGCCCAATCCTTCCTACCACGTGGGTATCAATGGTGTCGGCTTGCTCAACAGGTACTACCAAACCGAAGGATCTTACGACACGGAGAAAGGGGAGCAAGTCATCTTTTCCGGTGACATCAACGAGTGGTATCACCCGAACAAGACCGGTCATCAGAAGATGGCCGAGGCCCTGGCCAAAGCGGTGGATCCGGCTACTTTCACACGCGAGATCAGCGCCACACAGCACACCGGCGAACCGTTCGCCTGGCTCGATGGCCCCTACAACCGCGCCATCGGGACGTCCCTCACCCTGGACGCCCGCGGCTCCTACTCGAAGAACGGCACCATCACCAGTTACGAGTGGGACCTCGACGGCGACGGCAATTTCGAGGCGTCAACCACCACCCCGACCCACGACCACACCTGGGACACCGCCTATTCCGGTACCGTGACCGTCCGGGTGACCGACTCGACCGGAGCTACCTCCACCGCCACGACCCGGCTCGATATCAGTACCGACGGCGACGGCGTCCCCGACGAGACCGACAACTGCCCCACCGTCCGCAACTACGGCCAAACCGATTACGACGGCGACGGCATCGGCGACAGCTGCGATGACACCAACGGAATCCCGACAACCCCTCCGCCCGACGTCTCCAATGGCCACTTCTGATCCACCCCCTACGCCCGGGCGAACCGCCTGAGCCGAAAACCGTTGAGCGGACCGGTCTCTCTGGCCGGTCCGCTCAACCACTTCCATGGACACAGCTCTCACAAACGCATGTTCAGGACCCGAAGAGCCCGACACACCAGCAGGTGTCACAGGCCTTGCGTAGAGTGAAGGGGTGGAGACCAACAGGACCGTACCGAACTCGACATACCGGATGCAGCTGCACGGCGGCTTCACCTTCGATGACGCCGCAGCGTGGATGCCCTACCTGCACGCGCTGGGCGTCACGCACCTGTTCTGCTCCCCGATCCTGCAGGCCTCCCCCGGTTCCACCCACGGCTACGACGTCGTGGATCACTCCCGCATCTCCGAGGAGTGCGGCGGAGAGGAGGCCTTCCGGCGGTTGTCGCAGGCAGCCCACGAGCAGGGCATCGGCGTCGTCGTCGACGTGGTACCCAACCACATGGCGGTCCCCACACCGATCTGGCACAACCACGCCCTGTGGGACGTGCTGCGGCGCGGCCCCGAATCGGAGTACGCGAACTGGTTCGATCTCGACATGACCGACTCCCAGACCATCCTGATGCCGGTGCTCGGCAACAGGATCGGTCAGGAGCTGGAACACATCAACCTCACCACGGACATCATCAACGGCGAGGAACAGCCCGTGGTCACCTACCACGACCACGCCTTCCCCGTCCGACCGGGCACCGAGGACCTTCCCCTGGAGGAACTCCTGGAGCGGCAGTGGTACCGCCTGGCCTACTGGCGGATCGGCAGCGAGGAGCTGAACTACCGCCGCTTCTTCGACGTCGACACCCTGGCCGCCATCCGAGTCGAGGACCCGGCCATCTTCGAGGCCACCCACCGCACACTGATCAAGCTCCACGCCGAGGGGCTCATCGACGGTTTCCGCATCGACCACATCGACGGCCTGGCCAATCCCCGCCAGTACCTCGCGGACCTGCAACGTGCCACGGGCGGCTGCTGGGTGGTGGCGGAGAAGATCCTCGAATACGACGAGGTCCTCCCCGCCGATTTCGAATGCGCGGGAACCACCGGCTACGACTCCCTGCTGCGGGTCGCGGGCCTGTTCCACGTCCCCGGCAGCGTCCCAAGGCTGACCGACCTGTGGGAACGCATGTCCGGGTTCGGCGAGGGATTCGCCTCCACCGTGCTCAACGCCAAACGCACCGTCGTCAAGGAGTCGTTGTTCACGGAACTAAACCGCCTGGTCAACATCGCAATGGCCATCTGCGACGACGACATCCGGCTACGCGACCACACCCGTCGCCAGCTCAACCACGCCATCCGCGAACTGCTGTACCAGTTCAGCCGCTACCGCGCCTACGTCGAACCGGGCCGGGTACCCCCGGAATCGGAGCGGGAGATCATCGTCGAAGCCGCGACGAAGGCCAGGGAGTACCTCACGATCGACGAACTGGACGCCCTCGACCTCGTCGTCGCGCTGGCCCTCGGCGAAACCGGAGAGGCCGACATGGGTGGCGCGGTGACGCTGCCCGCGCCGTCGAAAATTCTCAACCAGCTGCCGGGCCGCGCCCACAATCCGTCGGACCTGCGGGCTGAGTTCATGGTCCGTTTCGCCCAGACGTGCGGACCGGTGATGGCCAAATCGAAGGAAGACACGGCCTTCTACCGCTGGAACCGGTTCATCGGCGTCAACGAGGTCGGCTCCGACCCGAACATCGTCGGTATCAACCAGGACGACTTCCACGGCTTCTGTCGCACCCTGGACGCCGACTGGCCCACCAGCATGACAACCCTGTCCACCCACGACACGAAACGCAGCGAGGACGTCCGCGCCCGACTGGCGGTCCTCACCGAGTACCCACGCGAATGGGAGCAGTGCATCGGCGAACTGCGAGCCGCCACCTCCGAGCTACGTCCTGCGCTGCTCGATGGCGGCACGGAGCTGTTCTTGTGGCAGACCCTCGCAGCCACCTGGACGCTGCCCGGCACGGCGGCGGGCGCCGAGGCGATCTCCGCCGACCGTCTCGCGCGATATTTGACCAAGGCCATGCGGGAATCGAAACTCCACACCAGCTGGACCGCCCCTGATGAGGCCTACGAGTCGGCGGTCATCGAATTCGCCACCGCATGCCTCACCACCCCGGAGGTGGGGGCCGCACTGGAAGCGTTCACGGAGCTGACCTTCCCCTCGGTGCGCGCCAACATCCTGGGGCAGAAACTGATCCAGCTCACCATGCCTGGGGTCCCGGACCTGTATCAGGGCTGCGAGGTGGTGGACCTGTCGCTGGTGGATCCGGACAACCGCCGCCCCGTCGACTACTACCGCCGTTCCGGGGTGCTGACGGCGCTGGACATGAACCCGCCCGCCGATCTGGACGCAGAGAAACTTCTCGTGACGTCGCGGGCCCTGCTGCTGCGCCGCGACCACCCGGAGGCGTTCCGCGGTCCGGACGCCGACTACCGGTCGGTGTCGCTGAACACCGGCCATGCAGTGGTGTTCGAACGCGGATACCGGGGTTCGGACACCCCTGTGGCCATCACGGTCGCCACCCGGGTGCAGTCGGGGCTGGACGAGGAAGGCTGGGGCGACGCCGAACTGGTGCTGCCCAACCTGCGGTTCCGCGACGTTCTGACCGGGCGCGAATACCTGGGCGGCGCCACCCCGCTGGCCGACATCCTCCAGGACCTGCCCGTCGCTTTGCTCGTCCATCAGGTCGACTGATGCGACACCAGCACGCGAGCACCAGCAGCCACCCCGAACCCTGACCCGAGGAGCCTTCATGCGTGACATCACCCGCCCCGAGGTGTGGGCCCCCGACGCCGACATGGTGGAAGTCGTCGTCGACGACACCGAAACGATCATGGCGCGCGGCGACGACGGCTGGTGGTGGTCAGAACCGCTACCGCCCGGCACGTTGTATCAGTTCCAGATCGACGGCGGGATGCTGCTCCCCGACCCCCGAAGCCTCAGCCAGCCCGACGGCCCACACGGACCGAGTCGCATCGTCGATCCGGCGCTGTTCGACCGTCCCGCCACGTTCAGCGCAGACCTGCGGGGCGCGGTCGGATACGAACTGCACATCGGCACCTTCACCCCGGAGGGCACCTTCGAGGCGGCCATCACACGCCTGGATCACCTGCTGAATCTCGGGGTTCAGGCCGTCGAAGTGATGCCCGTCGCCGACTTCCCCGGTGAACAGGGCTGGGGTTACGACGGCGTCGGCCAGTACGCGGTGCACGCAGCCTACGGGGGACCGGAAGGGTTCGTCGCCTTCATCGACGCCTGCCACGCGCGCGGACTCGGCGTGATCCTGGACGTCGTGCACAACCACCAGGGCCCGGAGGGCAACTACCTGGCACAGTTCGGGCCGTATTTCACCAGCGCCCACCACACCCCGTGGGGGGACGCGATCAACCTGGACCAGCCGGGCAGCAGCGAGGTGCGCGACTTTCTGCTGGGGGCGTGTCGGCAGTGGCTGGTGAAATACCAGGTGGATGGGCTGCGCCTGGACGCCGTCCACGAGTTCCAGGACGACTCCCCGCGCCACTACCTGGCCGAGCTGAGCGACGAGACACGCGCCTGGGAACGGGAAACGGGACGCGAGTTCACGCTGTTCGCGGAGTCGGATCGCAACCAACCCACCACGGTTTCACCGGTAAGTTCGGTGCCGGGGGCGTTGGGCATGGACGGGCAGTGGGCCGACGACGTCCACCACGCGCTGCACTCCTTCTTCACGGGGGAACGCGACGGCTACTACATCGATTTCGGCACCGCCGAGGTGCTGCAACAGGCTCTCACGAGGGTGTTCATCCACGAAGGTGGGTTCTCGACGTTCCGCGGCCAGGACTGGGGCGCGCCCGTCGACCCCACCTCGGAGTTGTACGACGGACACTCGTTCGTAGCCTCACTGCAGAACCACGACCAGGTGGGCAACCGGGCCGTCGGCGACCGGATCTCGCACTCCATCCCGCTCGACTGCCAGGCAGCCGCGGCGGCGCTGTACCTGCTGTCGCCGTTCACCCCGTTGATCTTCATGGGCGAGGAGTGGGCCGCCTCAACGCCGTTCCCGTTCTTCAGCCACCTCGGTCCGGAACTGGGTCCGCTGGTGACCGAGGGTCGCGCCCGCGAATTCGAACGCATGGGCTGGGACGCGGAGATCATCCCGGACCCGCAGTCGTCTGCGACCCGTGAGTCGGCGACGCTGCGGTGGGATGAGATCACCAAACCCGACCACGCCCGGATGCTGGCCTGGTACCAGGAACTGCTGAGGCTGCGTCGCGACCGCCCGGAGCTGGCCTCGGGATCGCTGGCGGAGGTGTCGGTGGAGGTGTTGGACGAGGACACGGTCCTGATGCGACGGGGCACCACCGTCGTGGCCACCACCCGGGCCCAGGACCGGCTGGTGGAGATCCCCGTGGAGGGCAAGGTCCTGGCGGCGTGGGGCGAGCACGGCCCGGTCCTGGAAGGCCACGCCGTCACCGGCCCGGGCGCTCTGGTGATCGAAACCAGCGCCGATTGAACCGAACCATCACGCGCATGTCCGAGGGCCTGCGGTCGGGTCCGTCTTTCAGCCGCTGGATGGTTCCGACGCGAACCACTCCTTCGTCGCAGCTGCACTCAGCCACCTTCAAAGGCACTTTCCACAGTGTTCACAACCCTGTGGAAAACCCGACTGTGGTTGGGGATTTCAGCTTTGACTTGGGGTTTCGTTTTTCTCCGCGGAAGTTTCCCCCGCCTCGTCCACAGTTTGCAGGGACTCTTCCACAGTCCCGGTGGATTCCTTCTCGCCGTCCTCATCCGCGTTCTCCTCGGGATTCTCGCCGGCGGTTTCCTCCCCCGGATCATCGGCAGGCTCCTGCACGTCGGAGATGCCGCGACGCCGAGCCCACAGCCACAGCGCGACACCCGCGAGGATCATCGGCACCGATAGCCACTGCCCCATCGACAACCCGAGCGACAGGAACCCGAGCTGGGAGTCGGGCTCGCGCCAGTACTCGACGATGAACCGGAACAGGCCGTAGCCGGCCAGGAAGGCGGCGGCCACCTGGCCGCGGAACCGCGGTTTGCGGGCGTAGAACCACAGCAGCACGAACAGCAGCACCCCCTCGAGGAGGGCCTGGTAGAGCTGCGACGGATGACGCAACACGTTGCCACCGCTGGGGAAACGCATCGCCCAGGGCAGGTCCAAGGAGGCCGCGCGACCCCACAGCTCCCCATTGATGAAGTTCCCGATCCGCCCGGCAGCAAGCCCGATGGGAACGGAGGGCACCAGGAAATCGGCGACCTGCAGGAAAGGCCGGGACCGTCGCCGGGCGAAGAGCATCATCCCCACAACCACGCCGATGGCACCGCCGTGGAAGCTCATGCCGCCGTCCCAGACCTTGAAAATGTCCAGCGGATGGGTCACGTAGTGGCCGAGCTGGTAGAACACCACGTAACCGAGCCGCCCTCCCAGAATCACGCCCGCGATGCCGTGGAGCAGCAGATCCTCGATGTCGGTGGACACCCACGCGGATGGTGTCGTGATCGATGCGAAGGGCTGATGACGAAGCCTCAGCCGCATCAACCCGTAGGCCATGGCGAACGCCAGCAGATACATGATGGCGTACCAGTGGATCCGCACGGGCCCGATGGCGATCGCCACGGGGTCCACGTGCGGGAAGGGGAGCTCCAGGATCGTCACGGAACAAGCTTTCCACACGCCGCCGACAAAACCCGGTAATCGCTCCACGCGCACTAGGATCAGGGCTTGTCATCCCGCACAACACAGTCACTGGAGGGGTCATGTACGACCTGGACTGGCTGCTGGCCCGCACGGCCAGGAAGCAGAAGATGAAATACCTGTACTTCTGGGGACACCGACCCACCGCGAACGGCACCCTCTCGGGCAGCTGCCTCAGCCAGTGGTGGGCCTCGCCCTTCAAGATCGACGGGGTGCGCTACGCCACCGCTGAGCACTGGATGATGGCAGGGAAGGCGCGGCTCTTCGGTGATGACAGGGCCGCGGATCGCATCGTCGCCGCCTCCCACCCGGACTGTGCGAAACGGCTGGGACGCGAGGTCCGCGGCTTCGACCAGGACCGCTGGGACGCGCACCGTTTCAATCTCGTGGTGGAAGGCAACCGGGCCAAGTTCTCCCAGCACCCCGACTTGAAGGAGTTCCTGCTCGGCACAGGGGAACGGGTGCTGGTGGAGGCGAGCCCCGTGGACCGCATCTGGGGGGTCGGCCTGGCCGCCGACGACGATCGCATCACCGATCCGCACGCATGGCGCGGACTGAACCTGCTGGGTTTCGCCCTCATGACGGTCCGCGACGAACTGGCCAAGGCCACCTGAGAGGACCCCGGCGTCACCCCGCATCGCGACTCCCAACAGAGCAGCCCTCGGCGCACCACAACAATCAGCCTGGCTCTGGGGCCCTCGAGAACGGCAGCTGGTTTCCCGGCTTGATGGGGCAGGACTCAGCCGACTGAAACGGACCTGACGAAGGCCTCGGCATCCTTGACGTAGATCATCAGTGCCTGCATCGTGCTTCCCGACAAGTCACCCCCCTGCTCCAGGGTCTTGCCCAGCGCGTCCAGCTCCGCACTCCGCCTGACCACCTGTTCGTAGACTCTGCGGGGCACCTCCTCCAGCCATCCGTTCTCGAAGGTGTCGATCCCCAGCTTCAGTGCTGCGGTGAAGTAGTGCAGGTCAGCGACAGGAACCCGGATCTCGCGACCGCGGTCATCGGCGACGACGAAATGGTCGGGAAAATTCTTAAGCCCGGCCCGTCGGCAGAGCGGCCAAGCCAGCGCGGAGGGCACCAGAAGGGCGAGCTGCTCGGCTGCCGCGCGCTCGTATCCCTTCTCCCACAGCGCGGTGATCACCTTCTTCTCGGATCGTTTCGAGGCCAGCAGCGGGATTGCGTCCAACACTCCGCACCGCGCGGTCTCATGATCCATGGGTCTTCCTCTCCGAGCCCCAAACGTGACGGCTCATTTTGACACCCGTAACCTCCACCGACAAGCAAGCCCCAGCACATGCACCGGGAAACCCGCCGCCCGGCTTCAACCACGCCGACGCTCGCAGGTCACCCACCCAGCACCATCCGCCGATGAGATCGACCTCGCCGAAGAGCTCCCAGGATCTCAACCAGGGGTTCTTCTCAAGGGGCGCAAGGTCATGTAGATCTCCGCACCGGCCTTGCAGACTAGGAACACCACCACGCTCACCACGCGGATGGTGGCCTGGTCAATAGCCCCCTGCATGTGAACGGAGGAGAAAGCAGAACCACCCAAAGCGACCGTCCAACACAAGAGGATCATCAGGTGAAGCATGATGATCCGTGGCCACACGAAGGCGTAGGTCTGCGTGAAATCCTCCGGCGGCTCCTCGTCTCGACTGCGCCCGACGGCCTCTACCACATACCGGATCACGAGCAGGAAGGCAGGCACCCCGAGCGCCACCCATGTGATCTCGATCCGCCACATGAGGGCGAGCAGGGCGGAGAACACCAAATGGATCGCGCAGAAAAACAGCATGCCGAAAGCCGTTCCGATGACCTGCCACCAGCCGCCTTCCGGCAAACGACGGAAAACCACCATCCGGGGAATGGTCATGAGCGTCAGCAGTAGGTTCTCGAACCACAGCAGCAGAAGTATGTTGCCGGCCGGCCATCCCAGCGCAAGCACGCCGACCAACTGAACAGCGACGAAACAGATCGTCAATCCGATCTCAGGAATCAGATTTCGCCTCACGGACTTCCTCCACTTCCACGAGCCACCATCCGAAGGGTCGCATCGCGTACGCCACGCCCTCGGTGAGGTTACCGCCCGCATGGATCACCACAGAGAGCCGCTATGTGTTTAACATGCGTACCACGGATGTTAAACACATAGGAAGCCAGAACCTTCCCCGGCATCCGAGTGGCGCGAACGCCACCGCCACAGGGCGTGCTCTCGGGGCACGAAGAGCATCCCTGCCCTCCACTTGTTTGACTTTTCCCCAGTATTTGCCGGTGTTCCTCGATACGGTTCCATCATGAGATCGTTCCCCTCGGCATCGATTCTCGATGACACCGGCCTAACCCTGGAACTGGCTCCTGCCCTCACCCCCAAGGGCCTCACCGAGGCGCCCGAGTTCTTCTCGGGATTCGCCGCCCAGCCGCTCGTGCTGGCCCGTGGTCTGCTCGTGCTGGCCGATGTGGCCCGGACCCGGTACTTCCAGCCGGTCCCCACCGGCATGCGGGACCCGATCTGCACCGCCAACGGGGATCGCCTGCGGTTCGAAGTGTTCTCGGCGTGCAACACCGTCGGGGTACGGTTGGACCTCCTGGCGGCCGCCTTCGACGGGGGCGAGATCCGCCACGGCACCACCAACGTCGACATCAATCAGCCGCTGCGGGACGCACTCGGGCAAGTCTCATCGTCGGAACTGATACACCTGGCCGTCGGCAACGACGAGCTGCGCGTTTCCACCTCCGATGCGACGCACGTGGAACGGAAGGTGGAGCTACCGGATCGCTGGTTGAAGGCGCTCGGATCGTCGCAGGAACTGGCCCGGGAATTAAAGCTGATCGCAGAAACACCAACCGTGCAAGCCCGCAAGTTCCTGGCGGCATTGCCGTCGGGGACAGGTCGCGCGGGGCACTGGAATGTCTCACGGATAGGGGTGAAACCGGCGCTGCGCCCCGGGAAGGACACCGTGTACGCGGAAGGTCTGAACCGATTGCGGGCGGCCCGCCGCCTCGGTCCGCAGATCACGGGGATGCGGGTCTACGGCCTGCCGCAGGCACCCATGGCGGCATCAGTGTGGGAGTTCTCGCTGCCCCACGGGCGGTTGACGTTCACCCTCACCGCCGAGCACTACCGGGGTTTCTCGGGCGAAGGAGCGCTGCTGACGAAACTGGCCGCCCCCACCGCCGTCGACGATTCCGCGTTGATCTCGGCCTGTCTGGCGTTCGAGCCCCGCATCGAGATCGCCTCGCTGGCGGCGAAGACCGGATTGGGCGAGGAACGCACAGAACAAGGCCTGGCGGTGCTAGCCGGCGACGGTAGGGTGGGGTTCGACCTGTACGAACAGGCCTACTTCCACCGGGAGCTGCCCAGCGATGCCGACCGGGTGATCAAGGGCAACCCGCGTCTGAAGCATGCGAAACGCCTCGTCACCGCCAGAGCAGTGCAGCCGTTTGAGGGGCATCTCGGGACCTTCCGTGTACGGGGTGACCACGACGAGTACATCGTCCGCACCGAACCGCCGAGCTGCACCTGCCCCTGGTGGCAGGGTCACGCGGGGTCGCGGGGAGTGTGCAAGCACCTCCTGGCCGTCGAGCTGAGCAGGACGCCCGCCGAACACCGCTGATTGAGCTGATTGATGGGACAACAGGAACATGACAGAAAGGTCGCTCACCCCGGAGGAACTGACGCTCGATCGGATTGTGAACCGGAGCAGGACAACCGGAGAGCTGCTCGACGAACTGGGCCGGCTCTCACCGGAACAACGCACCCTGGCCGCGAGATCGTTACCGTTGCTGCGCCGCAGGGCACCCGTCGGCTCGGAGCATCACTGCATCGTGTTGGCTGCCTTCCTGGATGTCACACCCGCACAGCTTGTCGCTTCCTTGACCACGTGGTCCATTCGACGGCTCGCGAACGACAAGCCGGCACACGACTACGTTGCGGAAAGAATCTCAACCCACGACGAGAAATGGGCACGCAGGTTCATTGCGACCGCTCTCAAGAAAGCCAGCCTGGGCGAGCACCTTCCTCCCTTGCTGGATCCCCTCATTGATGCCTTCGGCCTGCCCCTGCCCGCGGACCCCCGCTACTGGCTGGGCTGGATGCGACACCACTCGAGCCCCACCCCTGGCTGCCGCTGGGAAAAGAGGTTCATCGCCGCTTGCGCCACACCCAACATCTTCGTGATTCGTCTCAGTGACAAAATCGCCTACCGGAAACAGATCGCCCACGACATCCAGAACCTGCGTGCCGTCGAACCCACCGACGACCCGGCCCTGCTGCGGGCCCTGCTCCAGATCTTCGCCCGCGGTGACCGGGAAACCGCCCAACGAGTCGCGATGCTGTGGTTGGAGGGACTCGACCTGATCCCCCTGCTCCGAACCGAACGACGCCACGTGTTCACGGCACTGCCCAGAGCCGGCGGCTCCTTCGTGAGGCTGGCCGTCACACAGCTGCTCTCCGCCGACCTCGCCGACACCGATCTCACCAACCTGGCGCTCACCGTCCTGCCACACCAGCAGAAAAGCCTGAGACGCGTCATGATGAAAGCCGTCTCGCGAATCCTCACACCGTCACAGGACCTCCTTGATGCGGTCCGGTTGATCGCAGCACAGCAGGACACCACCAGCGCAGCGCTGGCAGAACAGCTCCTGGAGCACTGGAGCCACGGCGCCAGCGGCCCCTCGGAGGAATCCGGACAGCAACCGTCTCCCACATCCGTCCCGGCCTCCACCGTTGCCGATCATTCGGAGACGACACTCAGGAAACCCGGTCTGTGGCGTGCACCCGCGGGCCGCTGTCCACAGCCGCTGCGCGGCCTCTCGAGCACTACCCTCGTCCTCGACGATCTCGATTTGGAGACGCTGATCGTGAAACTCGAGGCGGACCGACGCGGCAACCCCGGTCTTCAGGAACACGCCCTGGCCGCTTTCGTGGCGACGGCGCACGCTCGTGGCCCGAACCGGGTCAGGCACGTGGTGCGCACCAGCAGCAGGTACGTCAATTCCAACAGATCGCTCCTGGCCCGGCTGCTGCGAAGACTGGGCAGACGCACCGACGGTGAGCCACAGCACCCGACGACTTCGGACTCGAAACCCCTGACCCTCCTGGCCGCCCAGCGGGCCGTCGAGGCCCTCAACCGGCTCGGCGAGCTGCCCTGTCTGCTGTCCACCCCCACCCATGCCGACTTCCACATCGCCTGGGATGTGTTCGCCGGGCGTGCACGGCACTACCGGAAAGCCGGGGTGAAAGTGCTCCCCACAGACATTGCGGTCGCCCTCGCACGACTCGACCGCGCAGAAACCCCCGCAGACCTGTCGGCATTCGAACAACCCATTCACAACGTGACGGCAGACCTCGCCACGGTGATCGACCACTGGCGCACCCATCCGGCACGGCCCGATGAACTGCGATTCCTGCCCACCTCCGAGACGCAGAACGGGGTCGCATCACCCATGCGCGTGGAGGTCGGCGGCGACGAACCCGCCGTTCACGAGTTGCTGGGTATCCGCAGCCACTGGGGTCTTCCCTACCGACCGATCCATCCCAGTCAGGAGGATCCGTGGGCGTTGGTGCTGCTGCCCGAGCACTCGGCCCGCCCCGCAGGGCTGGCGCTCCAGGCCGCGGGAACATTCGCCCTCAACATTTTCGAGTACATCGTGGCCACGGCGCCCCGATTCGGGCCGGTCGCGTCCTTCGTCTCCCTGGTCCTGACCTCCGAGGCGACGCAAAAGGAACGCGACCGCACCGCCGCCCTGATACTGACCGCCTGGGACGAGGAACGCCTCATCCCCGACGACCTCGTCACGGCCTGGAACAGTCCGTGGCGGAGGTCCTGGAGAGTGTCGGTCCCGAAGATCGCCACGACACTGGGACGCATCGCGGACATGGGTGGCCTGGCCCTCGTGTGGCCGCTGCTGACCACCATCGCGGAGGAGATCGCGGACCAGGAGACGATCCCGGCCCCTGACTCGACGCTCCTGGAAGCGGTACTGCACCACCTGCCTGAGGTGCAGGCCGCAGGGATCGCCATCGACCTACCGAACACCACAGCGCTGGCGACCAGGCCGGTTCTCCTCAAGGCCGTGAAGATCGCGCAACTGATCGCACGGGCTCTGTGACCCGGAGGAAAAAGCGTCGGGATATCACGGCCGGGCACGCTCCCACTCGGCCACCGGCCCCGGGACGACGGTGAACAGTGGGTGCGCACGCAGATCCGCGAACGCAGGGAATCCGGGAACCCGATCGGGTGAGCGTTCCTTCAGTTTGGCGAGCAGATGGGAGGCCTCGACGTCGAGCTGTCCGCGGGTGACGGTGAGCGTGAGCCCCTGATCGGGCTTCTGGATCCGGGTGACGTCGAACCTGTATCCCCGCCGCACGGCCTCGTCCGCGAGTCCCTGCAGGTAGGACCCAATCCCGGCCAGCGGATCGTCGAGGACCCTGAACCTGGCGAGCTGCGGATGTCGGGTGTAACCGACGGTCTGCCCCGCGAGGACCTTCTGCGCCAACAACGACTCCCGCCAGCAGGCCACCAATCCCTGCCTGTCGAGGTATTCCGGATGCAGCGACCAGATTCTCATCAAACCTCCCGGATGATTCACCAGGATTCAACGGATACCACACCGATCGGCGGCGCTACCCATTTCAGTCGTATTCTTTCCCTTTTTTCACGGGTGAAACTCCGAATGGCGTTGCCCGCCAGCACGAGTCCACTACACTTACCGGTGGTGGAACATTTCGCCATCCTCAGCTTCTGGCTCATGTTCTGCTCAGATCAACCACTTCATAAGTCGGGGGTTCATCCGGTACCAGATGAACCCCCGTCCCCTTGTGTCTCCCGAAACCCACCCGGTCTCCCACGCACGGGTTCCCCGGAATCAGCCGACCCCTCGGCGCCGCTCCAGTCGCACCCCGGCACTTCACCGCTGGGCTCGCAAGCGACCATTGAGACGTTGTGACATCGAGCACCCGGAACAACAGGAGCAGCAATGACGGACACCCCGTGGGATCGACACCGATTCGACACCTTCCTGAGAGCACCCCAGAACCTCGAAGGACTCGTCGCCGCCATTGACGCGCTGCCGCCCGCCGACCGGAAGGCCGCTTCGACGGCTCTGGAGCGCGAGCTTCCCGCACTGCGGCAACGCCTCGAACACGAAACACACCGCGACCAGGCGACAGATGTGGACCCCTGGCATCGCGGCATCGTCCTGGTCACACTGCTCGACTCCACCCCGTCCCAGGTCGCGAGCATGGTCACCGCATGGTGGGTCTGGAAACTGTGGGAGAACGAGGAGGTCTTCGGCAGGGTGCGGGAGGCACTGCTGGCCCGTGATCGTTCCTGGGCACAGCAGCTGGTCGACGCCATCCTCGACAGACCCGACGTCGGCATCCACACCCGGCTGGCGCATCCTCTCGTCGTCGCCCACCACCTTCCGCTGCCCACCCAGCCGGGGTACTGGCAGCTTTGGGCACACGAACTGGCCATCCCTCGCTCGGAACAGCGCTGGGAGGAGCACTTCCTGACCGCCTGTGCCGTGCCCGACGTCCTGGCGGGGACGGCACACGGGCAGGCCGACTACGCCCAACACGTCTCGCGGGCGATCGAGATCCTGCGGAAACTGGAACCCACGAACGACCCGGCCCTGACGCGGGCCCTGCTCCGAGTGTTCGCTCGCGGCGACCGATCCGGCGCGCAACGGATGGCATTGCTGTGGCTGGAGGCCCTCAACCTGGAAGAGCAGCTCCAGGAGGCACGTGCTCCCCTGCTGGCAGCCCTCCCGAATGCCGACAACACCGTCGTGAAGTTCGCCATCAGGCAGCTCTTGGCCTGCGACCTCGCACCGGACGAACTGACTGAGCTGGCACTGATTGTGCTGAACCGCCGGGAGAAAGCGTCGAAACGCACCCTCCTGAAGGCCCTCACCGCGCTGGACTCACCCCCGACGGAGCTGCTGGAGGTCGTCGGCACCCTCACCACCCGGCACGACGACACCACCGCGCGGCTGGCCGCCTCGCTCCTGGAACACTGGAACGCACCCGGCACCACACTGCCCGTCGTCGAGGAGAAAGACGCCCACCATGACTGACCGGAACCTCACCCCGGAGGAGGCCGACCTCGTCCGAATGGCCACGGAGGCCACCAACCTTGGGCGCCTCATCGAGAAGCTGGAATCGATGGATCCCAAGGAGCGGGCGGCGAAGTCACGAGTGTTGGCGAAGGGCCGTCGCGCCATCAAGGCCGCGTTGACCGACACATCCGGGTTCCTCGATGCACGCCTGATGCCGCTCGCCGCCGCGTTGGGCAGCACCCCCGCCCACACCGCCGCGACGTTCGATTTCTCGACGGTCACCTCCCTGGAGGACGACGACGTCATCGACGAGGCGGTGGCCCTACTCACCGCCCGTGGCACGGACTGGGTTGAGAAACTCGTGGCTGCCCTACTGCGAAAACGCGACCACTGGTGGCTCAGCCATCTCGTCGGTCCCCTGTGCGTCGCCCTGGATCTGCAACTGCCCGGGGCGGACCACACCACCTACTGGGCGAGCTGGGCCACAGACAACTCAGATCCCACACCCGGCAGGCGCTGGCAGGAACACTTCCTGCGGGCCTGCGCCTCCCCGAACGCCCTCACCTTTCCCGGCCTCGGCAAGGACGAGTCCGACATCCGCGAGAAGGCGAAGGCCCTGCGGGAACGGGAACCCACGAACGACCCCGCCCTGGTAGATGCGCTGCTCCGGGTCGTCGAACGCGGCGACCGCCCCACCGCCCAGCAGGCCGTCGTGCACTGGCTGCGGGCACTGGACCTGGAGGGCCTGCTCGCCGCGGAGCGGCCCCGCCTGCTGGCGGGACTGCCGAACGCCGACAAAACCGTCGTGAAACTCTTCACCGACTGCCTGCTGGCCGATGGGCTCGGCGACGACGACCTGACCACCCTGGCCCTCGATGTCCTGGTCCGCAAGGAGAAGGGCGTCAAACGCGACGTCCTGAAGGCCCTCCGCGGGGTGGGGGCGCCGTCGCAGGATCTCATCGGAACCGTCGAGGCGCTGGTCGCCGACGCGGATGCAGTCACCGCCGAGCTGGCCCGGGAACTCCTGGACGGCTGGGACGCCGCCCCGCCCGCGGAGGAGCCGCTCGGGTTGTGGCAGGAGCCGTCGCTGCCGGCGCCGGAGCTTCTTCCCGAGTTCACCGACGACGCCCTGGTCCTTGACGAACCCGCCCTGCTGGCGCTGCTCACCGACATCGACACCCGGTGGTGGTTGAGCGCCTTCCGCTACGAGCGTCTCCTCGCTGCCCTCGTCACCACCGCCCACGCCGGCGGCCCCGACCATCTGGTCCGGCTGATCAGGCGTAACGTCTCGCCGGACCGCTGGTGTGGTTTCCTAACCCGGCTGGTCGTGTGCCTGGGTGATGGCACCATCGTCCCCGGCCAGGGCATCCGGCCCGCCGCCTCGCCGAGCGGTCCCCTGTCCTTCCTCACGGCACAGCGGGCCCGCGACGTCCTCGGCCTGCTTGGTGAACTGCCCTGCCTGTTGTCCACCCCCACCCACGAGGGGTTCCGCATCTCCTGGGAGGTCTTCCGGGAGCGGATCGGCAGGTTCCGGGAGGCAGGGCTGGAGCTGGTTCCCACCGACGTCGCCGTGGCCCTGGCCCGTCTTGACCGCGCCTGCGCCCCACGGGATGTCTCCGACCTCGACCTGCCCATCCGCGGCGTCGAGGTCCGTCTGTCCGAGGTGCTCGCCTGCTGGCGCGACAACGACTCCCGCCCCGGCGCGCTCCGACTCAGCCCAGCATCCGAGGACGATCGTCCGCACCTGAACCGTCCCGTCTGGAGGTTGCTCGTCGACGGCGACGTGCCCGGCACGTTCGAACCGCTCGGGCTGCGCAACGCCTGGACGGAACGGTTCCACCCGGATCGCAGCCTCTACTGGGATGCGGTGCGGGACCTGTCCGAGGCCTGGCCGGAACCAGAACCCGACGACACCACCCGTATCGAGTCCGCGGGGGACGACGACGCCGAGGTTCACGTCCAACCCCGCGAACCGCTCATCCACATCTCGGATTCCGAGGCCACCCTGACGCTGCTCCCGGCGCACCCGACCCGCCCCGCGGCGCTGGTCCTGCAGGACCTCGGGAATTACTCTCCCACCAAAGCGGTTGACGGTTTCCTCCCGATCGCGAGGGTGGCGGAGCGGTTCGGGCCGGTGCTGTCGTTCGTCACCCTCGCCGTGATCTCGGGGGCGGCGCTGAAGGACCGCGACCGCGTCGCCGAGGCCCTCCTGACCGCCTGGGACGAGGGCCGCCTGCGCCCCGGCGACCTCGTCGACGCCTGGCGGAGCCCCTGGTGGGAGGACCTCAACGACACGTCGTGGACGCGACGCGAGACCTGGCCCCATTCGCCTGCGAAAACGGTGACGGTCCTGTGCACCGTCGCCGACGCCGGCGCTCTGGCCCTGGCCTGGCCGTTGCTGGTGGCAATCGCGGAGGAACTCGCGGGGCAGCGGAAAACCACGGCGGCGACGGCAACGGCACTGGAGGCGGTGCTGCGTTACCTCCCGGAGGTGCGGGCGGCGGGGGTCACCGTCGACCTGCCGAACGTCGCGGCGCTGGCCGCCCGGAAGGGCACCAGCAAGGCGGTGACGATCGCGAAACGGATCGCCGGACTTCGGGGGTCCTGAGATTCACCGGTCGGTGCAGCCACGTAATATGACGTCCAATCGAAGGGAGAGGTGGCCATGGCTCGTGCTGATCTTCTTTTGGACCTCGTGGAAGCGGAACGACGAGGGGACCGCACCCGTTTTCGGGGAATCGTCGAGGCGGTGATCGCGGAGGAACGCGCCAACCAGCACCACCTCCTGGCCGATCGCCTGTCAGAGCTGATCGTCTCCACGGGCCAGTCCGCGATCCGGGATGACCATGCCGCTGCGATGCGCGATCTGCTGCACGAAGTGGTGCCGGATCGCCGTTTGGTCGATCTCGAGCTGGCGAAAGTGCCCCAGCGGGTGGTCACTGAGCTGATCGAAGAGCATCAACGCGCCGATCTGTTGCGAAGCTACGGCATCGAGCCTCGTCATCGGCTCTTGCTGTCCGGTCCTCCGGGCAACGGCAAGACCAGCGTTGCCGAGGCCATTGCGGCCGAGCTGATGCTTCCGTTCTACGTCATCCGTTACGAGGGTGTCGTCTCCAGTTTCCTCGGGGAAACTGCCGCCCGTATCGACAGTGCCTTCGAGTTCGCCCGTACCCGTCGTTGTGTGCTGTTCTTCGATGAGTTGGACACCATCGCCAAGGAACGTTCCGACCAGCACGAAACCGGCGAGATCAAGCGGGTGGTCTCAACCCTGTTGCTCCAGATCGACCGGCTCCCCTCGCACGTCATATTCGTCGGGGCCACCAACCACGAGGAGCTTCTCGACCGCGCGGCCTGGAGGCGTTTCCAGATCCACGCAAAGCTGGAAACTCCCAACCGTGCCCAAGCGGCACGGTTCCTGGAGAAACTGGCCTCCCGGTTCGGCGGTGACCTTGGCTTCGCCCCGCGCACCCTCGCCGAGAAACTCGTCGGGGCCAGTTTCGCCGAGCTCGAGGAGTTCGCAATGGATGTTCGTCGCAGGGCCGTGCTGGAGCTGCCCGACGCTAATCTGCGTCGCATCGCTCGGGAGCGCCTTGAGAACCGGCATTCCCGGGAAACATCATGACCTCCGATCAATATCCTCTTCTGACTTTCGGTCCGCCGCAGCTGTCCGACCGCAGCAAACGTTTAAGCAGCAGACCTCCCCAAGTTTCCAACCCCGGGGCGCAACGGCAGGCTCAAAGACTCGGCCCGCGATTCCGCGATCTGAAGTCAGCCTTCGACGCCAAACGGGTTGAACTTGGAAGGAAGCTTCCCGACGAAACCGACCCGAGTATGGTTGTCGTCCTGGATCTGGCGAACAGCGTGAAAGAGTTCCAGAATGCCGTGAACCGGATCGAAGGATTCGAGTTTCTCTCGGAATGGGCTGGCGAGGAAACCGGTCCCGATGACGACTTTCACAGGATGGATCCTCAAAAAGGCCGCATCGCCGGCGAGATCAAACATTCGTTGTATATGGTCATGTCGAACGCCAAGGCCGCGGACGAATTCGTACGCCTGTTCAACCGATGGAAGCAGGATCCTTCTGCAAAATTTGATCGGGGGTTGGCAAAATTCAGGAAGGCGTTTGAGGTACTGGCTGATGTACGCCATTGGGGACCCGAGGATCGCATCCGAGAAACCGGTTTGACTGATTTCTGGCGGGAGCGCTTGGAATCGGCGGGTCAATCGCTCGCCCCGGTCATGGTTGAGATCGAACTCTGGTACCGCAAGGAGCAGCGACTACGCACCGAGGCTCAACAGCACGTTGAACACGTCATCCATGAGGCGAAAGGCCGCATCCATCATCAGGCCCAGATCCCAGACATTCGGTATCACGCCCTGCTCGCCGAGCTACCCATCCAGCAGGTTCATGCCGTGCTGGACAAAGGTGCCGATGCGATCCGTCTACTGACCACGGATGACGTCATGTTCGTCAGTCCTTTCGTTCCGATGAGCATTGGTCCACAGCTGGAAGGCGAAACGACCACGACATCTCCTTCCCAATAGACACTCCCCACCGCTCCGCCGCGAATAGCCCTGCTTGATGGGCTGCCCTTGGCAAATCATGTGTTACTGGAGGGCCGTCTCGACATCGACGACCCCGATGACCTCGCCGACATCTATCCGGTCGCTGCCCGAAGGCACGGCACCGAGATGGCTTCTCTCATCATCCACGGGGACCTTTCACGACCCGGAGAACCACTGGATCGCCGCCTTTATGTTCGCCCGATCCTGCAACCCCACGCATGTCAAGAAGACGGCACGGCAATCATCCCGGACCGCCTCTTCCCTGATCTGCTGCACCAAGCAATCATGCGCATCGTGGATTCCGGAGAGGGTCGGCATCCGTGGGCCCCGAGCGTTCGGATCGTAAATCTCTCGATCGGCTTTCCGGCTCGAGCGCTCACCCGCAGAATGAGCCCTACCGGTCGTCTGCTCGACTGGCTGGCCGTCAAATACAACCTGTTGTTCATCGTCAGCGCCGGCAACCATACCGGCAAGGGCATCGCTCTTTCCGCGGATGCCGCCGACGACGAGGAGCGTGCGCGATCCGTCGCCCTGCACACCATTCGTGAAAATGCGCTGTTACACGGCATTTTTCCTCCGGGGGACGCGCTGAACGTCATCACCGTAGGAGCCGCCCACGACGACGCGAGCGATGGTTTCGAGCAGGGATCGGACACGGTGTGGGACATCACACCTCCGGGCGGCCCGGCCCTTTACAGCGCGACCGGCCCAGGAGTGGGAAGGTCCGTCAAACCCGATCTGTACCATTCGGGCGGCCGGGCCTTGTACACGCGTCCCGTCACTGAGTCGGTTCCCCCCTTCGAGTCAGGGCTTGCGAGGCTCCGCCCCCAAGGGCCCGGTGTTCGGGTGGCGGTTCCCGGAAGCAGCGGACAATTGGACCGAACAGCTTTCAGCCACGGAACCAGCCACGCCACCGCCTTGGTGACGCGCGAGGCCAGTCGATTGTTCGACATCCTGGAGGCCGGAACCGACCTGCCCGATGAGCAATATCATCCCTTGCTGGTGCGTGCTCTGCTGGTGCACGCCGCCGATTGGGGAGACTGGAGCGATATTTTTCAGCAAGAGTTCAGCATGGAAAGTCAGGGCCACAGACGCAAAACGTTGACCCCCTTGTTCGGGTACGGCCGTTTGGACACCAACCGGCTCGGGCATGGGGCTGTGAACCGGGCAGTCGTCCTCGCCTGCGGTGAGATTGGACGGGATCAACGGTTAACCTACGATTTGCCCCTCCCGTCCTCGCTACACGCCAAGAGTGAATGGCATCGATTCATCGTCACACTTGCCTATGCGGCCCCAACGATCGGGAACCTGAGCCGATATCGGGCAGCAAAGGTGTACTTCGATCTCCCGGATGGAAAAATCGGGGGTGGCACAAGGACACAAGCTGACCACCATGCGGTTCGACGAGGAAGTCTCCAGCACGAAATCTTCGAAGGCTCAAAGGCCATGGTCATTGACCCAAATAAACCTTTCCGCGTCGCTGTCGAGTGCATGGATGACGCCCGGCATCTCAAGGAGGAGGAACGCGTTCGCTACGGGCTCGTCGTCTCCGTCGAAACAGCGGTTGAGACCTCCACCACCATTCACGCCGAGGTGCGCGAAGCACTCCGACTGCAGCAGCGGCAGCCCACCCGGGTGCGCGCCCGGGCGTGAGGATGGTCGCGTTGTCGCCCACCACCGATAGGTTCACCCCATGACCTGGGATGCTGACACGTTCGCAGAGCTGATCATGGAGCCGGAGTCGATCTCCGACCTCCTCGCGCGGCTCGCCGCCCTGCCCGAGGCCGACCGCACCTCCACGCGCCGGGCTTTCGGGAAGGCCCTGCCCGAGCTACGCCGGAGGCTGCGCACCCCGCAGACGTGCGAACGCTTCTCGCTGCTCGCGGCCACCCTCGACTGCTCCGTCACACAGACCCTCGCGACGTTCACCCCGTGGTCGATGACCCTTCTGGCCCGCGACGAGGCGGCCCACGACCACGTCCTGACCCGGTTCCTGGCGCGCGGTCGCGACTGGACCGACCGGTTCGTCACCGCCGTGATGACACGGCGGCCCATCGCCCGGGTTGCTGCTGCGCTGGTAGACCCGCTCGTCACCGCCCACGAACTACCCCTTCCCACCGACGCCGGCTATCTGGAGGACTGGCTGAAGCGCTGCTTCCTGCCCCGCCCCGGGGTGCGGTGGACGGAACAGTTCCTGATCGCCTGCACCGCCCAGAACGCGTTCCGGTTCCAAACCAACTTCTGGGACGACGAGGCCAGGGCCGGCAACGTCCGCGCCCGCGTCGCGCAGCTCCGCGACCTCGGCGAGTTCGACGACGCGACGGTGAGCAGGGCGCTGATCCAGATCCTTGAGCGCGGCGACAACCGCAACGCGCAACGCGGCGCCCTGGACTGGCTCGTCGGCCTGGGTCTGGCCCCGCGGCTCTGGGAGGAACGCGCCCGCCTGATCGCCGCCCTCCCCTCCGTCCAACCCAACGTCCTGGCCCGCGTCCTGGATGCGCTGATCCAGCCCGGGACCACGCCCGGCGAGCTGGCGGGCATCGCCGTCGCGGTGCTGCCCCGGCAGGAAAAACAACCCCGCCGCGACGTGCTGCGGGCGTTGTCGCGGGTGGGATCGCCGACACCGGAGCTGCTGGAGACGGTTCGTTTCATCACATCCGGGCAGGATTCCGTCGCGGCCGGGCTGGCCCTTTCACTGCTCGACGGCTGGGGCGAGTCGAGGCCCGAGGCCGAGGTCTCCGGTCTGTGGTGCAACCCCTCCGGCCCGGATCCCGACCCGCTCCCCGAGTTCACCGATCCGGCTCTGGTGCTCGACGACCTCGCCTTCGCCGACGTGCTGGCCAAAGTCCTGAGGTCCCACCAGGATGATGAGCACATCCTGGCGTGTTTCGTCGCGACGGCGCACGCCAGGAGTGGCGAGGTCGTGACGACGGCCTTCGAGAACCTGGGCAGGTTTGACACCAACACGCCGCTGCGGGAGGCGCTGGCCCGGTTCCTGGGACGCCCGGTGAACAAGTCGTGGCAGCTGGCGCGTGAATCCCGGTTGTCGCGGCTGGCGATTGCCCGGGTCTTGGCCGCGCTGGAGCGTCTCGGCGACCTGCCGTGCCTGCTCGCGACCCCGAGCCACAGCGCGTTGCGCATTTCCTGGGAGGTTTTCACCGACCGCGCCCGCCGGTACCGCGACGCGGGCCTAGAGCTGGGCGCCGTGGATGTCGCAGCCGCCCTGACCCGGCTCGACGGACCCATCCCAGCCGACCTCACGGACCTCGACCAGCCCATCAAGGAGGTCGGGGTTTCGCTGGCCGAGGTGCTCGCCGCATGGCGCGACCGCCCGGCACCGCCCGCTGAACTCGCCCCGCCCGAGGACGGGTCCTCGTTCCTTGAGGCCCGGGTCTGCGGCGGAGAACCGCTCGCCTTCGAGTTGCTGGGGCTGCCGCCGACCGACCAGCCCGCGGAACCGGCCACTCACTGGAGCAGCGCGGAGCACCCGTTCGCCCTCCAGCTGTTCCCCACGTTCCCGGTCGTCCCTGCGTTGCAGGCCCTGCAGGTGTTGACCGGCGCCAAGGGAAGCCAAGGGTGGCAGGCCCTGCGGGTGTTGCAGGGGTTCGTCGGAGCGGCCCGGTCGTTCGGGTCGGTGCCGTCGCTGGCGGTCGTCGGGGTGTGCGCGCAGCTGCCTCCCGAATCCTGGGACAAGGCCGCCGTTTTGCTGATCGACGCCTGGAACGACAACCGCCTGTTGCCCAGCGACCTCGTCGCGGCCTGGCGCAACCCGTGGCGGGCCCGCTTGAAAACCCCACCCCACCGGCTGGTGAAAACCCTCAACCACGTCGCGGACACGGGCGGCCTGGCCCTCGTGTGGCCGCTGCTGGTGGAGGTGTGCGAGGAACTGGCGGGAATGAAACAGGTCCCTGCCTCCGCGCTCGGCCTGCTGGAGGCGGTGCTGCGTTACCTCCCGGAGGTGCGGGCCGCGGGAGTCACCGTCGACCTGCCAAACGTCGCAGCACTGGCCGCCCGGAAAGGCAACAGCAAGGCGGTGACGATCGCGAAACGGATCGTCGAAGCCACCCCGATGGTTCACCACACCGGACAGGAGCTGCGGACAGCCCTGGAGGAGATTCCGCCTCCGGACGAGAAGTTCATCACAGATGTCGCCGGGGCCGTGAACTTCGCGACCCACGCAAGAACAGGCCCGAGGGAAGACGCGCAATTCTGAACACGAAAGCCCGTGACCGCCCCGCGCACGAGTTCGATGCCGAACGTCGCCCCATGAAGCCGTGCTCGCATGCTGCTAGCTTGGTTGTTATGGCGTTCACATACCGTGACGTACCCGACGATGCGGCCGAGACGTTCAATAAGCGTGCCGCCGAACCCGAGCAGGTCGCGTCGCGACCCACAAATGCGAAAATCGTCGACCGGCTCCGCGCCATGGACCGCACCTCCGGGCCCAGCCGCAAGGAGATCCTGGCCGAGATCGCGGCGAATCGGCGATGATCGCGGGTAGATTTGTCGCCCATCGCGGATAGGTTCATCCCATGACCTGGAACGCCGACGCCCTGGCCGCTTTCCTTCTCGAATCAACATCGTTCAAGGACCTCGTCGCGGCCCTCGACGACCTCACCGAGGCCGACCGTTCGGCGATCCGCAAAGCGATCGGCAAGGCCCTTCCCTCCCTGCGCCGACGCATGGAGGAGGACCGCAGGAGCGGGCACCTGATCCTGCTGACAGCGGCGGTCGGCGCCACCCCCGCGCAATGCGTCACGGTTTTCTCCCCCTGGGCCATCTGGAAACTGACGCGGTTGCCCATCACCCGCGACCGGTTGCTCTCCTGGCTGGTCGACAACGGTCCGGAATGGGCCGGCGACCTCATCGCACGCCTGCTGAAACGCCGCGACGGAGCCGAAACCTACGCCGAACTGATCGACAAACTCGTCCTCGCCCTCGACCTCCCGATTCCCGACGATCCCGGGTTCCTGACGGGATGGGCGACGGAAGACAACACTGTCCCCAGACCGGGACGCCGCTGGGAGGAACACTTCATCGCCGCCTGCGCCGCCCCGAACGCCCTCGGCCAGTACCTCGTCGCCGATCAACGTCCCCAGGTCCAGGCCCGGATCCAGGAGGCCGTCGCGGACCTGCGGGTGACCGAACCCACCGACGACGAGGCCCTGCTGCTGGCTCTCCTCCAGGTGTTCGAACGCGGCGACAACCGCCCCTCACAGCAGTTCGCCCTGCTCCAGATCGCAGGTCTGGGCCTGACCCCTTTGCTCACGAAACATCTCGACCGGTTCCTGGCGGCCCTGCCGAACGCCGATCCCGTCGTCGTGAAGTTCGCGGTCGAACAGCTGCTGCCCCTCGGCCTGAGCGAGGACCACCTGACCACGCTGGCCCTGGACGTGCTGGCCCGCAAGGAGAAGGGCGTCAAACGCACCGTCCTCACGGCGCTGCGCTCGGTGAACGACCCGTCGCAGGATCTGGTGGAGATGCTCACCGCGACCACCACCGGCCCCGACTCCACCGCCGCCGGACTGGCCCGGGAACTCCTCAACGGCTGGGGCGTGGCCACCGGCCCCGCCGAGTCGTTGGGGTTGTGGCGCGACCCGCTCAGCATCCCTCCCGAGCCCCTCGACGACCTGGACCGGCTCCTGGACGAGGTGGAGTTCGACGAGCTGATCCACCGGCTGGACAGCGAAGCCCCGGGGAACTGGGCGCCCGTCGAGGTCTACGAACGCGGCTTGGCGGCGCTGGTCGCGCTGGGCTGGGCCGAGGGACGAGACGCCGTCGCCGAGAGGCTGCACGACACGCTGAACCACGGCCCGAACACACACGGCATGTGGAAGCAACTGGTGCAGCGCTGGCTGCAGCGGGTGACCGGCCGGAAGGAACGCGGCAGGTCACCTCGGGGTGCGGCACTCACGCGGGTCGCGATTCGGCGCTGCAACGACGTCCTGGATGCCATCGGACGGGTGCCGTGCCTGCTGTCCACCCCCACCCACAAGAACAACCGGGTCTCCTGGCAGAAATTCCAGGACCGGCTGCACC
>ERZ772799.176-NODE-176-length-26899-cov-4.080539_pt1 | contig 26899 bp, 48 predicted proteins | sample MGYA00511345_ERZ772799 | MGnify/ENA primary metagenome ERZ772799 (study PRJEB29015, sample SAMEA2738037) | human oral metagenome | biome: human oral; feature: human-associated habitat; material: saliva | place: China | collected 2238 ... | reverse complement strand
AATCTCACATTATTCGTTCAGAGCGAAGCTTTTCTATCTTGACGCTCTAGTTCTGACGAACTCGTTCTCTTCTAAAGCACGCAAGCGAAGCGTTTATCTTCTTAATGCTTCCAATATCTCGAATCTCACATTATTCGATTCAAGCGAAGCATTCGTTCTTCTAACGAGCTCAAATGCATATATCATTCTCTTAACGCATATCTCATTCTCTACTAACGATCTCATTCCATCTTAACGCACATCTCATTCTCTCACATCTCTCACATCTCACACTAACGAACATCTCACATAGCGAAGCAATTTCCCTCTTAACGAAAAAAACTTTCAAAAAGTTTAACTTTTTCCTTTACACTTAGCTAGTTATATGATATAATAGTACTTGTAAATCAGCAAAAGCTGACTTTCGATCCTAGTAGCGAAGCAATCACGTCTTTTAACGAAGATCTGAAATTTCACAAGCGAAGCAATTTTCTTCTTGAAACTGTTCTTCTATTAACAAATTCCATTCTAACGAAGATCTAAGCGAAGCAATCACTTCTTTTAACGAAGATCTCAGATCTCACAAGCGAAGCTCTTATTTTCTAACGCTTCTCGTCTCTTAACGCTTCTCTGCTCTCGAAATCAATAAAAATCAAATTAACTCTAAAGGAGAAAATCATATCATGACAACACAACTTAACACTTGGGCACTTAAACAACTTACTCAGTTTGGTCACAAGATCGACGAATCTCAATTGCATTCAGCTTTTACATCTCGTACATACGACGTAGATCTTACTATTTCTGGCGTACACTTCGATCCAGCTACTAAAGCTCTTTCAATTACAGCCTTTGGTAAATTCGAATCTGACGAAGATCATTTGATTCGCTTGCAGTTCTTGACACCTTCTGCACCTCGCTTGCAAGATCTAGCTGATCTTCTCGGTGCAAAAATCGTGAAAAGCTGTAACTACGGTCAGTATACTGCTAAAGCACGCCATCGCACAGTTCTAGCTTGCTATGCTACAGTCATTCTTCAGTCTGGTAAAAAGCTCAATATTTCTACAGCTTCTGAAGAAAAGATGTCTAAGATTTTGACAGATCGTAAGACTCTTAAAACGACTGTTTCTACTTCTAAATACGCTGTTCCGTATCTCAGTCTATAATGAAAGGTCGATCTAATGTATATTATCAATAAACGTCAAATTCTAGCTGACAATTTTCTTCGAGCAGCTAAGACGTATCTACTTTCGCTCGGCATTGAATCATCTTTCACAGTCTCTGAAGATGAGAATGTTCTCATTCTTGAAGACGGAACTCAAATGACTCTTGAGACCGAGGTGATCTAAATGCACTCAATTCTAGAGCAGAAGATTTCAAATCTCGTCGGCAAGTCAGCTTCTATTACTACTCAAGGAAATCATATCCTTCTATCTCTCGAAGATTCAGGTCATTTATTCATTCTTGAAGACAACTTGATCAAGATTCCAGTCTCAGATGAATTCGACATCTCAGATCTCGAGTTAAAGATTAAGATTGCAAAAGCAATACAGTCACATATCACGTTTAAGGAGATCGAAGAATGAAAGGATTCATCGCTAGTCTAATGCTATCTATAACCGCGATCGTTCTCGAGTTTTACGCTATTTACGACGTATTCGCGAGACCTACTTCTCAAAGAATGATTATTTTCACAATCATAGTGATGACTGTGCTGATTACAATTCAGCTACGTCTTACAGTCTCTATGACCTATCGATATTTTAGAAAGGGAACAAAATCTCATGGTTGAAGAAAAATTACTCAGTAAGATTTCTAATCTGATGAAGCGTGCAGCTGAAGCTGACGATGAAGAAGGCCAATCTTCGATCGTATTAGCTCAACGATTAATGGCTAAGCACAATATCTCTATTTCTGAGGTTCAAGCTTTCGAAACAAAAAGCGAGATCAAACTCTCTTATAAAGAATTTGGTCGACTATTTTGGTGGCATAAACAGCTAGCAATCGTAATTTCAGAAGCCTTCAGATGCCAAGCCATTGTTTCTAATGGTACTTATCTGAAGTTTGTCGGACTTAATGAAGACGCCGAAATTGCTAAAGAGGTCTTCGAAGGAGCTTTAGCTCATATCAAGTATCGGAAATCTCAGATGCATTATGCTACTAAAGAAGAAAAGAACTCGTATGTTCAAGGATTTATTCTCGGTCTAAAGCAAAAACTCGATGCTCAAGCTCAGCAACTTGCTTCAGAGTCTAATGCTCTCGTAGTTTTGGTGCCAGCTGAAGTAACAAATTATGTTACAACAAATACGAAAGGTACTGTATCTTCTGATTGCCCTAGCTCTTTCGACGCAATGTCGTATCTCGATGGTTTAGATGAAGGATCTCGTGCACAGATCATTAAATCTAGAATTATCGCCTAGAAAGGAACTTACTAATGTCACGATTTCAAGAAATGCACGACTCAACACTCAGTCGTTCTACACTCTCAGATTCTAAGTTGATGAAAGATCGGCTAAAGACTCGATTCTCTAAACAATTGTCAGAATCTCAATCGATTTCTAACGTTTTTCAAAAATCTCCAGTCGAACAAGTCCTACGCAAAATCGATTCAGACGATGCTACGAAGATGCAAAACGATCTTTGGAAGGTTCGAATCTCTCGCTATCTCGGTAAGTCTTCGTTAGATATGCTGCGTTCATTGAAGGATTCTCCAGCTCTAGAGTCAGCTCAGTTCTTCACAGACGATGAACAAACTGTCACGTTCTTAGTGAGGTTGGCAAATGAAGTTTGATGAAGAGTATTTAAAGCATGCGAGACACGTTCTAGCTAGAGTCGGAAAGATTGAGCAAGATCTTGACGCTAAATTCACCATGTTATACTTTAGCAAATCTGGTCTAGACCCTGTCATTGCAGAATTCATTTTCGATTATCTGCAAAAAGACTCAGATCTATACGAAGTGATCTATTTCTTCTACTTAAAGCTAGACACATTAAAAATTGGCGACGTCTACGACGGTCCAAGTCTGTATAGTCTCGGTGAAGTAGAATTAGAAATTGTAACAGATTCTGACGATCGAATTACGCAATTTAAAATCAACAAATGACACAGAATCAACCTGTGTCTTTTAATTTGTCTTAGATTGGAGAAACCAAATTCCTACAAATTCTTAAATCACAGAGGCGAATCTGTGACTTAGAAGATTGATCAAAGTATCTTCTATCTATTGAAGAAATTTGCTCAATTCTTAATCTTTTTCCTTTACAATCGACGACAAGTATGATATAATCGATCTATCATAATCTAAGGAGAAAATCTAATGCCAAAATATGCGTTTAAAGTTAGACTTAATCAGCTAGATAAAAGCATCTTTAACTTTACAGTAAAGAATGCTACACTCTCAGACATCTTCGAAGCAAAACGAATCACTGATCGGATTCAAGATCAGTATATAGAAGAGCATATCATGATCACAATCGACGAGTATCATCATGGAGACGAAGTAGAAGAAGTCGAAGATCTTTACGAACTCGAGAATGAATTGACAAGTCGAATCAGATCTTTGCAACGTCACAAACAAGAAGTTCAAGACAAACTTCGACGTCTCGATGATTTGATCGAGAGCTCGTTCGGACCTCATAAATTCAGCTTAGTCGATCTGAAGATCTACTTAACTCTTGCAAAATTAGAGCAGTATTTCTATTTCAGTATCACAGTTGACGACTTCTCAGATTTCAAAATCACGCTGTCTACTGAGAACGGTTCACAATCTTCTATCGTTCGTCGCACTGCTAACGAAGTTCTAGCTGAAATCGCAAATGTTCAAGATATCTTGACGAACATCGAGAAACTTGCAAACAAAACAGAATTTGATCTTCTATAGAAAGGAAACTAATCAATGAAGCCTTGGCATCAATTTAAACAAGAAAATCCGTCAGGATTCTATTTCAACAAATACTCTAATCACGTATTCTTAGTCTATCAGCATCCAGTCAGCGGTCATTTGAACGGTTATGTTCTTCTCAATCCTGAAGACACTATTGAAGATAAGATGAGCATCGAGTGTCACGGCGGTATCACGTTTGAAGGCAATCTTGCTGAGATCATCGATGTTCAAGCTGGGAACTGGATTGGCTTCGACTGTGCTCATTATGGTGATATGACACCGTTCGCAGATGAACGACTTGCTGCACATGGATTCGACTTCGGAATTTCTTCAGATGAAATCTGGCGTACTCCAGAGTTTATTGAAGAAAATTGCAGATTGATCATTGATCAGTTAGAAGGTCGAGGAAATTAACATGAAATCATTCAATTTTAAATCAGAATATGAAGAACTGATGCAGTATCTAGAAACTCTAGATAGCTACGAATCTCTAAAGTTCAAGTTCATCGGAGATAAGATTCTCATCTTTTCAAAAGCTAACACTTATCAAGTCATGTCTTTCGTATCAGTCGATTTAGACTTCGATGCAGAGATTGTTACGATCTCGAAAGATGCAGAAGATCATATCAAATCTTGTTCTAAAGAAAGTAATGTAATCATTTCAGTTACAACATATTCTAAATCTATTAGACTTCGAGAGTTCGATGCAACAGATCAAGATAAAGTCGTAGCTAAGTTATCTTTCTTTGGAAAAGACATGCTTTTAACATTGTTTCCATTTTCAGCGATGTATGAGATCGTGATCGACGATGAAGAGATCGCTGGAGATTCTGAGCAGATCTTGAAAGTACTTTCAGAGCTAGAAAGGAAGTATGCTGATGATTAACAGATTTTTAATTGAAGCGACTGATCAACGAAGTCGTAATATGAATAAGAAGTATCAATTAGCTCTAGGAATACCGATTGTTGCTATCTTTTGCATCTTGATTCCTTGGTTAGCTTTCATCTTAACTAGAGGCTTAGAAGATCAACCGATCATTGTTGCTGCGACATTTGCCATCAGCTCTTCAATCGCATTCTTCTCTTTCTTCTTGACATTAGAAGATGCTGAAAAGCTATTCGATGAAATGCTGACATATTCGATCGTTAAAGAATCTTCTGAAAGAAAGGTCATCTTTGACAGAGAAGTCGATGAAGATCCAGAAATGTTATACGTCGACATGTTCGTTAATGGTTATCAGTACTACTTTTCGACTAAAGATGTCGAGAGCCGTGGCAGCCTTTTAAATCGAATCAAAAGTTCGAAGTATGCGAATCTTCGAATCGTCACTAAAGGCATGATTCTTCCGTCTAAAAGAGTCTACTTCGGAAATCAGACAATCGTCGATTCTGACACTCCCGATAAATTTCTAAAAGATCAGATAGAATCAATCGAGATCTATGAAGCAATCGTCAAATTCCAGATCGGAAAGAACATCTTTACTGATACAGTCAACGTCATCGACATTGAATGGTCGATCAAGGACGAAAAAGAAGCAGAATTAAAGTATCTGATTGCAAAGGATGCTGAAGAACGATTAAAGATCTAAATAACGACACAGTTAAAGCTGTGTCTTTTAATTTGCAATGAGTTAGTTGTAACTAATCAAACTCAAATTCGTATTGCACAGACATATCAGTGTTCTAAGAATCGATCTAAATCTAGAAGAAAATCTGAGTTACAAAGTTACAACTAGATCTTTAAAACTCAATTTTTGATATAATAGACTTATATTAAGAAAGTAGGAAATGAGAATGCAGTCATTAGAACAACTTATTGAAGACGTTAAACTTGACGAGATCGATTTCAATGTACTGAGATTGGTTAGCTGGTCAATCGAAGATGATAGACTGAAAGTGATATGTACGCAAGATGTAGAACTAGAAGATTATTACTTCGCAAACATTGAAGGTGAAGAAGCAATAGCAGAATCAGTCGAATTTACTGTCGATTGCACAGTCCTTTATCGAATCCGTGAAGAAGACGTCGTGTGCGGCGAAGAAGTTATCATTTCTAACGGTGATATCACATTCGATCAGATCGTAGATTTGAAAGTTGAAACTAACGAAACTTTCGATGAAAGAGAGTTCACTAGAGGTTTGATGGTAGAAGTTTCTGACACTGGAACGCATCCGTCAATCTTCATGCCGATCCCAGATGCAATTGTGAAATTTGCTAAAGTGTAAGAATGATCTATAGATTGACGATCGATAACGACACAGTTAAAACTGTGTCTTTTAATTTGCTGAAGATTAGTTGTAACTAATCTAGTTCAAATCGATACTGCACAGATTTAATAGTTTACTCAGAATCGATCAAAATCTAGAAGAAAAACTGAGTTACAAGGTTACAGATCTATTTATTTTATCTCAGAATATGATATAATAGAACTATACTAAACGAAAGTGAGAAACTGCTGATGTCAGAATGGTATGACTACATGATCAGAGCTAGCAAGCACGCTAAAGATGACGAGCACTGGATCAGATATTTGTATAAGGTAATCGATTACAGATGGATCAGATTAACTGACGAAGATTACGAAAATTTGATGAATAGTGAAGAATTATCGTCAGATCAAAAGTCACTCTTAAAAGAGGCGATGACTGAAGGCACTGACTTGAGAAATCGTGTCATTCGAGCTAATCAGAAGCATCAGACACGAGATATCTTAGGTATGTTTAGAAGAGGTGAATATGGACGCAGAAAAGTTATTCAAGGATCTGAATGAAGAACTTGCTAAATCTGGATTGACTTTAGACTTACTGTGCGTCGGAGGATTCGTATTAGAGTATCACAATATGAGATCTACTGAAGACATCGACGCTTTCTATCAAGAAAGTTCTGATTTAATCAAGTGCATAGATAAAGTTGGAAAAGAGAACGGCATTAGTTCTTCAGAAGAGAGATGGCTGAACAATAGCGTATCGAATTTGAATCGAAAGCCGCCAGAGTCAGTCTGTTATGAGATTTTATCTTATTCGAATCTGACTGTGACGATACCGTCGTTAGTCTATATACTTGGAATGAAACTCGAAAGTGCTAGAAGTCGAGACATCGAAGATGCTGGATCAATCATATTGTCTGAAAAATTTGAAGACATCTTAAGTACTGCTAGAATGCTAGAAGATCTTGGATTTCAGATAGACTTTTCATCACTAATGGACGCGTTCGAAATTGCTTACGGCTTAGAATGGCTTGCCGAGTATCTAGAAGAACATATCGACGAAATCGATAAGCTATACTAACATTGAAAGCGAGAAAATGCTATGTCAGAAAATTTCGACACAACTTCAATCTTATCGAGAGAATTTATCGAATCAGTGAAGTCAAAAGTTGCTGAAGAGTTCGGAGTCAAAGATATTGAACTTGTCGGATCTTATCGGAGAAACGAAGCTAAGCCTACGAGCGACGTAGACTTTCTAATCTTAGATGATTCTAGACCAAGAGGCATGGACTTTTTAACGATGATCGTCAGATTAGAAGAAGAACTTCAGAAAGAAGTCGGTCTTATGACAGTCGACGGTCTGTCTGAGACTGATATGAAACGACTGGTCTTAGAACGCATGATGAAAGATCTTGAGAATTATGCGTGATCTAACGATAGACACAGTTAAAGCTGTGTCTTTTAATTTGTGAAGAATTAGTTGTAACTAATCAAGTTCAAATCGATATTGCACAGATTTAATAGTCTACTTAGACTCAATCAAAATCTAGAAGAAAAACCGAGTTACAAGGTTACAATCTGATCTTTAACTCTAGTATCTTGATATAATAGAATTATACTTAAAAACGAAAGTGAGAAATGACATGTCAGTAAATGTATTAGAAAATGAATATGTGATGGACGGAGGAAAACGCGTTAACTTGGCAGAGTACTCGGGTCCAACTAGAACAATTGAAGTTGAAGTAACTGAAGTCTTAAAACGTGTCATCGAAGTTCAGATTCCAGACAAAGATTCTGATGAATTAGCATTAGAGGTCGTATCAGATCTATACGACAGACAAGACTTTTATCTAGACGGCGATGATCTAGACGGTTCAGCTACAATCGAACTAGCTTAAGTCTTAAAAATCAGATGCAGCTAATGATTCTGCATCTTTTTAATGCAAAAATATACTTTTTCCTTTACTTACTTAGCAGAGTATGATATAATAGATCTGTATTAAAACAATATTCTTATTTCTCAAGAGGTGCAGCTATGCAATCATTCAACGTTGATCCGAAATACGATCATATTCTCAAAGAGCTCAGCGGTTTTCTAGATTTAGAATCGTGTGAAATCGTAGATAAGTTTGACAGACTCTGGGTAAAAACTTATTTCAAAAATTTCGATTTCGAAGCAAGATTTAGTCTGAACTTTAACACAGTCGATTTCCGACTTTACTTCCCCGGCGATCCAGAACTTGCATTCAATCAAAACTACAAAGTCTGGTCTGAAGAAAATATGCTTCAGATAGCTGAATACTATTATCATCGTGCTAAGCAGCGTCGATATATGCATGAGTTCATTGACGATCTTTTAATAGACGTTCGAAAGGAGTTTCAAGATGAGTTCTACTCGAACCGATACGAAAAGAAAAAGAAAGATTAAACGAAAATCAAGATTCTCATTCACAAAGATTTTCGTGTGTTCAATGATGATCATGTCTTTCATGACTCTATTGCTGATATCAGCTTTCTTTCCGTCAATGATCAAGTTCACAAAGCCAGAATTCGTAGCATCGTTTTCATTTCTAAGTCTCTTCAATACGATCATATTCGTAATCTTTGACGAATGATCTGTTTACTTTGAAGCATGAAAATGATATAATGAAAATGATCAGATGGTTAACATTTGGTCATTAAGAGCTAAAGATTAGTTCCTTGCAATGACGTTGCCATAAGATGTTATTGCGCTTCGTGGTGCTAAGGATGAATTACCGCGCTTTCACAAACGTCATCCTGTCGTTGCACAGCGATGAAGTAGATTTAAAATTGTGCAGAGTGTAGCAAGTAAAATTGCTACACTTTTTAAAGATTTCTTATACTTTTTCCTTTACATTTGTATGTAATCATATTATAATAGACTTAGATAATAATAAAGGAGAACTTCTACTCATGCAAAATCTAATCATTCTATTATTGCTAAGCGTGATACAGACAATGTCGATATCATTTTTAACAGCTTCAATCATCGTTGTCTTATTCAGAGCTCAGAAGTATCATTCGACTAGCAAAGCTGCTACAATTATTATCGTTGTTTCGACACTCGCTTTAGCGATCAGCACAGCCTTGATCTTGCAAATCGATTTCGAGAATATAAAACTTTGGATGTATGCATTGTCAGTCTTAGATTTACTTTCATTCCTCAGCGGTTTATCAATCGGCGTACAAAATGTTAAGAAACTTTAGAAGAAACGGAGATTTATAATGGACAGTCAAACTTCTGCAGCAATTTCAGCTAGTATGCTATTTCATATCTTAGGTGTTTTAGCTCTAGCTACAGCAATTAAGTCAGCTATTCAAGAATATCAGTATAGTCATTCAATCGAAGATGATACGCGAGAGATTTTGTTCTTAAGTCCTATCATGATTACGATTTTTACAGTTCCGATATTTCTGATAGCCGGCGATGAAATCGTTTCAGTCTTAACTGTAATGAGTATTATCGACATAATAGCATGCTTACTCGGAGTGAAGATCGGATCTTCTCATTAATAGAAAAGGATCATAAAAATGGAAAATACTTACTTTCTTATCAATGGCGGCTGGTATCTAGAGGTCGGTTTGGAACGTTATAATCTCGATGACGAATTTCGAGAATACGTAGATTTCTTCGATCTCTATCACGCTAAGACGTTGACTCAACGTTTACTCAATCAACCTGATTTACTGCAGACGATGCTAAATAAAATGCAGCTAATGCACGAGCATCTAGACAAAGATAAAATCTTATATGTGAATAAGGTCGGCGGCTTCTATTTGATGACTGAAGACACTGAGATTGAAGCATGCGTACAAGCTGAGCATCGTCCTTATGAGCCGAACGAAGGTCTAACCGGATGGTTAGACGTCGACGGCACATTCTACGAATGTTTGTATGGAATGCATTCTGAAACTTTGGACTACTTCAAGCTGAATAAGTTGCACAAAGATCGCTCAGAACCGGTCTATTTTGCTTCTAGCGAAGACTTGTTCGGAGATCAGTTCGATTCAGTTGAAATCTCTTCAGATTTAACAGAAGAACAGTTTGACTGGATTCGTGAAAACTTTTTCGCTCTATCAGCTGCTCAACGTCGTCAGATTGAGTCAATGTACGAAGTAGATTACTAGAAAGGTATCGATATGTCGCTAATTTGTATTTGGGCAGAGTCCCGGAATCGAATCATTGGAAAAGACTGTAAACTTCCTTGGAAGATACGAGAAGAACTTGCTCAATTCAAAGAAAAGACTTTAGGTCACACTCTTATTTTCGGCTATAACACCTATCAGGGATTCGAAGGTAGAAAGTTACCTGGTCGCAAGATGGAACTTTACGATCCGAGTCTCAAAGACTCGATCTACGAGCGATCTAGAGATGAAGACATCTTCATCGCCGGAGGAAAGAAAACTTACGAAGACTTTCTAAACGTAACAGATCGTATCATTAGAACTGTGATCGAGAAAGACTTTGAAGGCGACACTCTTGCTCCAGAAGTAGACTGGTCTCATTTTGAACTCGTCAAATGTGAAAAATTCAGCAATGAAGAAGTCTCTTAGAAAATCGAAGAATGGATAAGAAAGGATCAAATCTAATGCAACAGATAGTTTCAAATCTCGTGCAATTCAACGCTTTTCAATGGATCGTTCTAGCAATTCATTTGCTAGCTTTCTTCATTTTTGCAATAATTGCAATGGTTTCAGAAAAGACTGCAGGATTCGTAAGTGCAGTATTTGCTATCGTGATAGCAATTGGATCTATCATCATATCGATCGCATTCCAACACGAAGCTCTTCAAGAAGTCAAGAATCACGAGTATGTTGTAGTTAAAAACGGTAAATCTTTAGAAATCGAGAGTAAAAGCGATGCAATTAGAAGTTATAGATTCGAAATCGATTCTGAGGACACTGATCACATTTACGTGAAAGTGAATAACTTCTTTTCGACACAAAACGTAATTGTCGATAAATCTGAGATCGATGAGGTAAAGAACTAATGCAAAATGAGTATCTAAACGAACTGCTGACTAAACACGGTCATTTAGTCTGGAACAAATGGAATGCTCCAACAGATGCTATTTATATAGGACGCGGTTCCTTATACTGTAATCCGATTCCTCTTACAAATCCTAAAGATCCTCAAGAACGAATCGATGTCATTCTCGAATTTCAAAGATATCTGACTCGTCGTCTCAAAGAAGATGCAATCTTTGCAGGTGCGGTTATGTCGTTAAAAGGACATGATCTAAAATGTTACTGTTCTAATGGAAGATCTTCTTTAGACGAAGATGCGAGATATTGTCATGGTTTGATTCTCTTGCATGCTGCAGATCTATTGCATCTTCAAGATTCACTGTCTGACGTTGTGTCGATCTTAGAAAAAGATCTAGAAAAGTACTAAAATTTTGACTTAAAAGAAAGAAACTGTTTACCCGTTCTATCATAGATGATATAATTAAATCATAATTAAGCTACACCCTTAATTATCGCTGAGACTACGATAGTCTCTCGTAGTCATCTTGGATGGAAGGAGAAACTTAAGAATGCCAAAAGAACATGTAAATCAGCACACTCTCATCAGTGAGATTGCTAAAGAACGTGAAGATGTGACTCGTCGTACAGTTGCTGAGATCTATGAAGCTCTTATCAACAAAGTTGAGAAGTATCTCGACAATGGTGTAGACGTAGAATTCACACGTTTTGCAAAATTCGAGCTTGTTGATCGCAACGCTAAAACTGCTCGTAACCCGCAAACTGGCGGAACAGTTCAGGTTCCTGCTAAGCGCGTCGTAAAAGTACGATTGCGTAAACGTTTGCACGAACTTGCAAAAGAAATCTAATCTTGAAATAAGCAGCCGACTGAGCAAGCATCCGTTTGCTCAGTCTAAACTGTTAACGATTGAAATGTTCTCCTACGAAAGACTGAAACGTTTTGGCATGACGATCGTTGGCAGCTTAGACTGAACTCGAAAGAGAGCTAGTTGGAAAGAGAAATAACGAAAAGTTCAATGATCATTGGATTTTTTTTTTGCTCAGAAATCGAATCTTGCAACTAGAAAAGATTTGCTATATCGATAGACACAAATTCAAAAACTTTCGACTCTAGCGCACATTTTCGAAAGTGTTAAATTAGACAAGCGAATAGCAGAGCAGAAGCAGATCACTAAAACAAACAACATTGTTTGACCTAGATCTGCTGAAATCTGCATTCAGTTTATCGAGCGAACAGTCTTTGAGACTCAAAAAGTTTCGAAGATTCTAAAGAATTTATGACTTTTTCCTTTACAATCTTCAAGACGTATGTTATAATGAAACTAGATATACGAAAAGGAGAATTCATCATGTCGCATATTACTAAAATTAAACTTACTCAAGTTAATGATCTGTCATTGATCACTCTGTTAGCAGAGTTAGGAGATCATCTTAAATCTGAAATGATTAAGAAGATGAAATTGAATGTGCATGCAGTCGGAGATCTGTACTATGCAATCAAACCTAAGCAGATTAAAGTCTGGCTTGAAAACGCAGATAGATCTGAACGTATTGCAGAAGCAACGATCGAAGAAGAACTGATCTTCATCGACGGAACATTCTGCTTATTCGAAGTAGAACTTCTAAATGTCAAAGATCTCGAAGAACTAGGAATTCTTTACTCTGGAGACAGATACGCCTACGTCGTGCGTGACGGAGCAGAGATCGTCGGAGTATCTGACAGTCTAGATTTTGCTAATGTCATTGCAAGTCGAAATAGTGCAGATACGATTGAGATCGTTAGAATGAATCGATAGAAAGGAAAAATCACTATGTCACATATTGTTAAAGTTAAAGTTGAATGCATCAATACGAATAGACTGCTTGCTGAGCTGATGCATAATAAATCTCAGATCTTAGAAAGTATCATTCGTATAGAAAATCTTAACGAATCAGAAGTCGGTCGAATTTTCTTCAGATTTGATCGTCGAGACGTTAAGATTTGGATCGAGAATAAAGATCAGTCAAGCAAACTATTTGAAACTGCGATCGAAGAGATCGTATTCGACGATGAAGAAGTATTTACTTTCTTCGACGTTCCGATCGCTGATAAACAAGATCTATTTGATCTTTCAAAATCAGTTCGATTGTTAAGCTGCGCTTTCTTAGTTAAGAAGAATTCAGAAGTCTTAAGTGTATTCGAGAGGCGCTAATAAGTTTGCTAAATCTTTGAAAGCTGATACGATCGAAGTCTTTAGATTATATCTGTGAAAGGAGAAATCAGATGAGTCAGAATCTTTACAAATATTCAGACAGTTCTATCACTGCAAGCATTGACCTTGTCGATGGTCTATACGAAGTATCGATTGACAACGTTGTGCAAGGTCTCTTTAAAGAAATGGACGATGCTGCGAAGTATACGTCGGCTGAGATCTTGAAAGCTATGATCGAAGATGTAAAATCTCGTGATCTAGTAAAGTAAAAGTTTTTGTATTTTAGCCTTTACACTTAACAAGATTTATGATATAATAGATCTTGTAAATCAGTAATAACTGATTTCTTCAGACTATATCTAATCGAAGGAATGTTCAAATGAAATCAACTAATGCACGTTCTGGCATTGAGCCGTTTATCTATGAATGCGAAATGGTGCAAGGCGGTAAATCGTACGAAGTCATAATTCAGATGACTCCTAAATGCAAATTATGGAAACGATTTGATCGTTTAGATCATGCTCGACGTTACAGAGATATGCTCGTAAAACAGCGTGAACGATTGAAAAGAAGAAACGCTTCATAATGAAAGAACATAGACCTAGATCTAGACTGGAGCGTGAGCTCTATGTCAGCACGCTATATGCTAAAAGAACTTTAAATGCTCTGAAGCATCTGAGAAACGTCGAGTCGAGCGATAGTCGAAAGCAAGATCGATTCACGCATTATCTAATGACAGTTGCAGTCGTCAAGCTGTACGAAACGTATCTAGAACATCTGCTTAAACTTGCTAGCAATGTCTGGCTCGATACAAGTATCTTCGACATTAAGAAGTTGAAGACTAACAGACATACACTCGTTCATAACTTCTTAGAGTCACACGATTCTACGACAATTAGTTATATCGAGAAAACTCTTCCAGCTCAAACAGATCATTTAGAGAATCTGAAGAAACAAAAATCATTACATTATCTTAAACGGAGAACAAAACATGGAAAACACTCAAACAACAACAAAACCTCAATCACGAAACTTTAAGAAAGAACGTCAGCAAAAAGAAGATGCTAAAAAGAAAGTGAATAAGAAATTCGATCCGAAGAAAAAAGGTCAGAAAGGTCAAAAACCTAAGAAGCCAAAATGGATCTGGTCTAATCGAGATTACCCTACGATCGTCAAGACTTTAGAAGGCATGTTTCCAGGTATGAGACGTCACTCTTATCTGGAATCTTGTCAGATCAATGAAATTGCAGCATCTAAGCACGTAGTCTTTAACTTAGATGACTTGCATGCTATCAAATTCTCATTCTCAGGTAAGAAACAAAAGATCGTAGCATTAGAATTCGACAATCCAATGAAAGCCGCAATCTGGGCTTCACGTCGACTAGAATTGCTTCAGAAAATTGATCCGAAGCATAAGAATCGTCGACTTGAGCAAGCTTGGAAGATGCTAGAATTCTTCTATAATAAACTTGAAGCAGCTACAAAACCTAAAGCGTAATCGTCTGAAGACACAGATTTAAGTCTGTGTCTTTTAAATCGTTCTAGATTGGTGTAACCAAACCTTACAAGATTCTATAGACACAGAAGTTGATCTGTGTTATCACGAGTCGGTTGATTTTATGAAGATCTAAGCTTCAAGCTGTTTACATGCAGCATTAGATATGTTACAATAAATATGCGATTGTAGACTGTCTGTTCGTTGACAATCTCGGGACTCATGTTAAAAGTATGAGTCTTTCTTTTTTTTTTGTCAAGAGAATAAAATCAATTAGAATCAAAATCGAAGCAAAATGTATTTACATCTCATGCAAAGTATGATATAATAAAATATGATAAAAGATTGTCGTTTAGAATGTCAAGACTTGCTAGTTTTTTAGCAAGTCTTTTCTTTTGCGAAGAAGTTACGTAAATCAAACGAAATTGAAGATTGATTTATGAATGAGTGAAAGATTTTAATGATAGAATAAACGATTCGTTTCGAGACTGGACTAATATCAGGAATTGAAATCAAGATTAAAACAGATTTGACACGATCAAAGATGACAAAGATTCAATAGATTCGAATGCTCGGCGGAACGACTCGTTCTTTTCTTCAAGAAGACGATGACGTTAGCAATACAAAAAATCACAAAAGAAGGTCGCTCTTTTATTTCTTATTCTTTCAAATTATATACTAAAAAAAAAAGAACGTATTTAGTCGTGATTTATTTTTACGAAAAAACACACTCTTCTTTAGCATGATTATCTACTTTAGAAAACAGTCAAATCGTTATATACTGCTCAAGATGATACTAAAAGATGATATTTTTGTATTTTTCTAATACTGTCTTAACCTCGATGGCTGACTTTCTGATAATACAAAATATCATCTTCAAAATTTTTAGATATTTACTTTCTATTAGACGTATGTTATAATAGATTTATCAAAAACAATAACGTCTGCGGAAGGAGTAGAAATGAATGCTATTCTTAATGACAATCTAAAATCATTAAACGAATCTAAAGAATTTCAGAATCTAGGAGAAATCATGAAAAATCATCTAATAAAAGCAGCTGAATCACAAGTCAATATATCTAGAGAGGTACGATTATATAGCCCGCTATTGGCAATTATAAATTTCGATAAAATCTCGAGCATGATCTTTTTCATGACATCTAAGGAGATGTATCGTCATTATATTGCTCAGTCACAGATGTATAAACTTGTAGCTTCAAACGAAGGTATCGATTCTGCGCTTGAGCAAGCTAATGCAAAGGCTCGTGAAGAAACATTCAAGTCTAAATATCCTGAACTCGTAGAAGATAGATCTTTAACGATGAGACAGATTACTACATCTTTTGACAAGGTCGACGCGATCTCGTCTTATCTATTCTCTATGATGGAGGGTAAGGTTAAGATCAATTCAAGATTAGGTATAATGATCGTAGATGTCACCGATGAAGACGGGAAACACTCTATCGAGACGATCTCTAATTATAGTCAATTCTCATTCGCATTTTTCATCTATCACATGCTGAGATCGGTAATGAACTTAAGTGAGTCTGAAAAAGTTGCAGAAAAGCTGGAAGGTCTATTGTCGTTGTATGGTAAGACTGGAACAGTTATCCAGTTTAACGATTGTTACGTAAAAGATGGTCACGTTCACGCTGGATTCTTCGAAGATGCTGATCTACCGAGATTCTTTATCGATAGAAATGTCTACGATGCTGTACTGAAAGGTAAGCCAATCCATAAAGTTCAAGCTGTAGAAGATCTTCTAATGAATCTTTGTAATTTTGATGAAGCGACATTCAAAAGAATTCTAGCCGTAATGAGTACAATCTTCTTTAACAATGAAGATCTTAAAACAAAGTTTAACTCTTCTATTCGATTTGTTGGTAAAGACGGTCGAAATGGAAAATCGATCTTTTCAGCTCTGATGAGACGTGCATTCGGTAAAGCAAATTGTCATATCTTTTCGATCGCAGATTTGTCTGATAGCAAGACTTTGTACGCTGTAGCTAACGCTCTAGTTGCAATCGATAGTGACTCGACAGGTAAGACGATTTCTGATGACTCTTCAGCGTTATTCAAGTCTTTAACCTCAGGAGAAGCTCTTGAAGTCAAAGGACTCTATAAACAGTCTGAGATGATTCAAACTTGCTGCAGCATCATCGCATTTTCTAACATGATGCCGAACTCTTCAGACAAGACAACAGCTTATCTTCGTCGTCTAGAGATTGTTCTATGTAACTATCAGATCTTGAACAAAGGAGATAAACTTGGTCCGAATTCTAAAGAAACATTAATCGACGTAGATGAAGACTGGTTTGATGCGCTTCGCACAGATGAAGCTTCTCAGTATCTAATTGAGTTGCTATTGATCGAGTCACAGCGACTGATTAGAGCTGGTCATTACCCTGAAAAACCGAAAGCTATGGAACTCGTATTGCAAATGTTCGCAGAAGAAAACGACTCTGCTTCAGCGTTTGTTCACGAAGTCGGACTTGAAGAGATTGTCGGCTATTCTATTGCAGAAGTTCGTCAGAAATATCATGAATGGTGTGAATCTAATGATATGAGCGAGCTCAAACGTAAGTTTAACGAAACTCTGACAGATCGATTTGGTCTTAAATCTGGCATGGCGAATTCGACCTCGATTGTCAATCCGTCTTCTCAAGCTTATCTCCAAATTTCAGCTGGTGTCAAGAAAGCTATTCGTTGTTGGCAATTACCTACAACTGAAAAGACTAAAGAGTTTTTAGCTCAGCAGCTAGAGAAAGTCGAAACTGAAAACTAACAAATTGAAAGGAGGAACTAATGTTCGAAATTAAACGTTTCAAATCAATCGAAGATATGCTCGACTATATCAAATCTGTCGTGAATGACGACGTTAAAGTCGAGCATCGTAACTACAATGTCATTTCTATCTCGAATAGATTTTATTCTCTATCATTTCATTACTATATTGTTGGTGACGAGTTTCATCTAAATCATCGAGCAATTAGTATGATCAAATCTATGTCGAATAAACGTGACATTCATTTTCTAGCATGAGGTAAATGCGAATGAATTTTCAAGAAGTCACAGTTACTTTAATAAAGTATAAAAAGTCAGCTACACCGAAGAATGCTATCATCATGACTCTTTTAGATATCATGATTCATAGCACGATTAGTGAGATCGTTTTAAAACACGGTCAGTATCATTATAGATTTATTGATCGTACTGTCAGACGCTTCTCTAGAAGACAGTTCATTTTAGATCTGTTTACGAATTGTCACGATTACGCAGATTACGATGTAGTCGTTCAAGCTGCAGACGCCTTTCTCGGGCTTGTCACAGTCGAGGAATAATTTTAAAAATTTATGTCTTTTCTGTTTACACCTCGCACCAGATATGATATAATAGTCTTATCAATCATAGGAGGTTACGTCATGAAACGCGTAAATGAATCAAAAGTTATTTCATTTTCAGCAGTAGTTTTATCTGCTAATCTTATTTCTCTCTTTGTATTAACGCAAGTTAATTACGTGCTCGGTCTCTTCTTCGTTCTAGCAAGTATCATTCTAGATCTCGGAGTCGGCGCGTTCTTTGCTGCCTTGTATGAAGAAATCGAGCGTGCTAACGCAGAAAGGATTGAAATTGATGAAGTACATTCAATGCAAGGTTTTTAAAGATATTCCCGCTTCAGAGCAAGAATACTTCGACATGAAAGCAAACATTCCGCAGATTTTGTCAATGCTGATTGAATCTAACGATTATGTTTTGACTTATCTAGCTGAAGACGATGTTGAACCTGGTGAAATCTGGGTTGCACCGTACGGTAAACGAACAAAGATCGTCGTAGCTGGTGACATTACTGATGACATCAAGGACGATATCACTTATCGTGAATTGATCAAAAAGATCGATCACGTCTCAAATCTATAATAAAACTGAAAGAGGGAACAATCGATGAGCTATAAAACAGTAGCAGTCAAATTCGTATCTTACAACGAATATGGACATTCGAATAACAAAACTTACGACTATCTCACGTCGGACGAGTCTTTGCAAGTAGAAGATTTTGTAGTAGTTCGAACTTCTGGCGGTTTCGCAGTTGCACAAATCGTTGAGTTCAAGGAATACTCTTCGTACGCTAAGAGTCTAATCGTAGACAAAGTCGATATGACTCGTTACAATGAAGAAACTGCTAAGATTAAGCGTACTCAAGAAATTCGAGCTAAACTTGAAGCAGAATTAGCTGAAGAACAGCGACTTGCAGTATACCGTGAAGCAGCACAATTCAATCCTCGAATCCAAGAACTCCTTGACGAGTTGGAGTCTTTGAAATGATTCGACTCGAGTGTGAAGAATGCTTCAAAACATTTGAAGCTTACGATCGATTTGATCTTGAAGACTTCTATAAATCTGACGGTGCAATGCACTGTCCATCTTGTGACGGACGACTAAGTCGCGTCGAATAACGAAAGGAACTAACTTATGTACATTCTTGTTAATGCTGATAAAACATCAAATGCTTACACTCTTCGCAAATTCGGTTATAACTATACTGTGACTGCAGATGAGTTTAAACAATTGGTAGCAAAAGGTCAAGTAGTTTATAAGGTAAACAAGTCTTTGACAGAAAAAGATCTACCTAACTTCATCTAATTCTGAGAACAGACGATTCGTATCGTCTTTCTTTTTGTAGTCAGTTACTTATCATTTTCAATTATGATATAATAGATCTATCAATAGAAAAGGAAACACTATGCACATTTATGTAGACGGTTCTTACAATCCTCAGACTGCACATTGGGGCGGCGGTGCCGCGATCTTGAATGACGAAGAGACTGAAGTCTTACACACTATTCAAGTAACAGACTTTGACAACAATGGCTCTCGTCAAATCAACGGAGAATTAGCTTCATCAATCATGTCTCTAGAATACGTACTGAATCATTCTGATCAATTCGAAGACAAGAAAATCGTGATTTACTACGATTATCTGGGAATCGAGAAATGGGCTACCGGTGAATGGGCTGCTAGAAAAGATGTTTCTAGAGACTATTCGATCAGAGTTAAGAATCTGATACTGGCTTTGAACGTGATGCATCAGATAGAAGTTGGCTTTCATAAAGTTAAAGCTCATTCGTCGGACAAGTACAATGATCTAGCGGACAGATTGTCTAAGGATGCTTGCGGTGTGAAATAATAGAAAGGAAGTTACTTTTATGCAACCTTTGAAAACTTTGCAAAATATCGACACTTCTTCGATCAGAATTAAAGAAACTAGAAATGATGACACGATCGATGTAATCGACGTTGTTACATCAGACTCTGGAGTGACCGTCTTAGGTAAGATTAGAGATCGATACTTCGGAGACGACGGTTTCTTTGAAGATGTCAAATTCGACGATGTAACAAGAGATTTGACTATCGACGTGAAAATCTTCTTCCCTATCGAGACATTCTGGCTAGAAGATGAGTCATTCGGAGCTGAGCCGATTCAAATCAGATCAGACTACGGTCGCATCGATAAAGACTATAAGTTCGATTACGAGTGTTCTAAATTGACTGATGAACACGTGAAAGCATATATCGACGAAATCTGGATTGACTATCAAGACGATTTCGAAGTCAAGTTTGACGGTAGAATGAAAGAGTGATAATACTGCAGACGTTTCAGAACGTCTCTTTTTTTTAGACTTTTACCTTTACAATCGTTGGAAAGTATGATATAATCGATCTATCATTAATCTGAAGAAACGAGGTAATCGCAATGAGTGACAATAAACAATTGCAGCTAGCATTAGAGATCGCTACACTTGCTCATAAGAATGTGATTCGAAGAAATGGAGATCCATATATCTTTCACGTTTTACGAGTTGCTAACAACTCTAGATTCGTTAAGACAAAGTCTCAGAAAGCTGCAGCGATTTTGCATGATACAATTGAAGACACGTCTTTCGATGAGAATTTTCTCAGAGAAAAGGGAATCAGCGAAGAAGTCTTAAAGATCTTATCGTACTTGACTCACGACAAAGACAATGTTTCCTACGACGATTACATTGATCGAATTTGTGAAAACGTCGATGCAATGCTAGTAAAACTGTCTGATCTGACTGACAATTTAGATCAGGGCACATTGCCAGTCATAACTGATCGAGATCGACAGAGATTTGTCACTTATGAAAGAGCTAAAGTGAAGATTATGGAATCTCTTTTGACAGTAGAACCAGATCTATTCAAATCGATCATGAACTCTAGATAAGAAAGGCTATCTAATGAAAGTTAAAGAACTATACGAGTATTTTACAACTGAACGACCTTACATTCTAAATGACAATCTCAGTCTAAAGCTAGACGAAGAGAATCATTATCTTCGAATCGTTGATGAAAATGGAAAGACCGTCTATGCGATTGTCGAAGATCGTCAAGCTATCGAAGCCGCAGATCTCTTGGCTGCAGTTAATAAGCTGTATCAGACGTTAGTATCTAGAAACTTCAAACTTGTCGAATGGACTGACAACGATCTATATTTTCTTAAGTTCTATGACAACGATCTGATGTTTGTAGCATATCTGTCTCATTTTCCAAAGATCTCATTAGAATTGTCAATCGACGACGTAGTTCATCGACACGTCTTTAATTCAGAATCTTTGAAGTATCGTACTTCTCAAGAACTATTCGTTCGAACAGTTCGAGTGCTCAATCCATTCTGGTCTGAGTTTTACTCAGCTGCAGCATGGCTTTCTAAATCTTCTAGAGCATTGAGCATCTTAGAAAGAAAAGGCTATGTCATTGAGAAAGATGAAGATCGTCAGCATTTTCTTTCTAACTCAGATCTCGGCATCAGAATCAAATTCGAGGAATGCAAAGACTTTGCAATGCTAGAAAGATTCGAAGTCAATCATGAATACGATGAAAGTATGTATCGCGGTTCAGCAGTGATTGACTTCGTTGAGACCAAGAGTAATCGAATCGTTGTCAAAGATCGAGTTCGTCTAAACATTCCAGTATACATTAAACGTGAAAGCATGATTGAGTATACTGAAGAACATCTGAAGAACGCTGGATATCTCGAAGATCTGTAATCTTCTGATCGAAATGTCGATTGTCTGTAAGAAGACAGAGACTTTTCAAACGATCTAAATAAATTATAAAATCTTGGTTACAAGGTTACAACTAGATCTTTGACTAAGATTTTATGATATAATAATCTTAACATGAATGAAAGTGAGAATGAACTTATGTACGAATTATGGCTATTAGGACCTTGCAGCTTAGGTGAGGAAGAAATTGAACAAATCTTTGAGTCTGAAGATTCTTCTAGAATCACGTCTTATTGGCAAATCGAAGATACATTCGAAACTGAAGAAGAAGCTTACGCTGTATCAGAAGAGCATGAAGAAAGATTTCCTTTGATTAGTAAGGGCGACGGAGAATTTTACTTCTAATCGCTGAAAGACACAGATTTAACGCTGTGTCTTTCTATTTGCAAAGAAGAGTGTAGCCTAATCTTAGACAAATCAATTCTATTCTTTCACTCGAATGATATAATAGATTTATATAATCTGTAAGAAAGGAATAAATTTGATGTTAACAGAACAAGATATACGACCTTCTGACGCTATTTTAACTAGAGACGAGATCGAGTCAGTTAAGCGATCTGCTGCCGAGAAATTTGGAGTTAAACAGATCGAATTAGTCGGATCTTATCGAAGAAATGAAGCAACTGAGAAAAGCGACGTTGATTTTCTAATCTTAGATGAGAAAGCACCGTATGGAATCGAGTTTCTTAAGATGTACGCGTTTTTAACTGATCACCTCGGTAAAGAAGTCGGTCTGCTTCATAAGAACTCTATGACTCGTAAAAGAGACGAGCCTATCATTGCATCGATGATGGAGGATATCAGAAACTATGAGTAAGACTGAGAAAGATGATTTGTACTGGATCGATCTGATGATCGAGTTTACTGTCAGATCACTCGAGTATTATGAAGAGATTCAAAGATCTAATTATCCGACAATTGTAATGGAAGGTTTAGATGACGCATTAGCTTCACAGATAGCTCATACCGGCGAACAGCTCGATTCTAGCAAGCTGTCTAAAGAACTTCAGTCAAGATATCCGAATGTATCTTGGAGATCGATTAAAGATTATCGAAATTTGCATAATCATTGGTATCAAGATATAAGAATGAATCTTGTCCACGAAATTGCAGAATCATTTCTAGAAGATCTCTTGTACGAACTGAGAAAAATTAGAGAAGATCTGATCAATGAATGAGATCGTTAGACACAGATTTAACACTGTGTTTTTCTATTTGCATTAGATTAGTGTAATCTAATCTTGAACAAATCAGTCATCACAGACATACATCTGTGATCTAGAAAGCTGACTAAGATTATTGAAATCTTAGTTACAGAGTTACAATATGATTCAAGATATGAAAAGTTAAAAAAGTTTACAAAAGCCGTTTACATCTAATCCAGAGTATGATATAATAGTCTTATCAATTGGTTAATCTGATTGAACGACTCAGGCTTTGGATTTGGCCAGAGAGTCTCCTTTCTTTTTGATTTATATTGGTTTCGTCGATAGTTTAGAGGAAAAACTAGAACAATTGTTCTATCGTAGGTTCGAATCCTGCTCGACGGATATGACATTAAGGTTGCTTAGCTCAGCTGGATAGAGCATACGCCTTCTAAGCGTACGGTCGCAGGTTCGAATCCTGCAGCGATCATTTTCTTCAGACTCGATAGCTCAGTTTGGTAGCAGCATCGGACTTTTAATCCGAGGGTCGCAGGTTCGAGTCCTGCTCGAGTCATCTCTAGATTTCCGGTTTTATAGTCTAGAGGCAGTTCATAACATCTCCTTATAGTTATTTGTAACTAGCTGCGAGAACTTCTTGCAGCATTTGAGCGCGGATGGCGAAATTGGCAGACGCACACGGTTTAAGCCCGTGCGAACTTTGGTTCATGAGGGTTCAAGTCCCTTTCTGCGCATTTATGGAGCAATACTCAAGTCTGGCTTAAGAGAACGGTCTTGAAAACCGTCAGGTCGGTAAAACGGCGCGTGGGTTCGAATCCCACTTGCTCCTTTCTAGTCTTCGGCTTTGATCAGTTAAGACTAGAGCTTATCACGTAAAAGACGTTTGTCTTGTTTCATGGTAATATCTCCTATTTCTATGTATTTATTTTCTGCACATAAAAGTTCGACGCTTCTATGTGTAATATGCACGACTAATGTTTCGGTCGTGCAGACTCCTAATTTTTCATTAACATTTTGACGAAGATTCATTCGTCTTTATTGATCCATCATAGCTCAGTTGGTAGAGCGCATGACTGTTAATCATGATGTCACAGGTTCGAACCCTGTTGATGGAGTTTAAGGGGTCGTCCGGCTTCGACGGGCGGCTGGACTCTCGAGTCTCACGCCGAGTGACGACGTTATCGTCAACCTAAACATAAATGCTAAAACTCAAGCACCTGTAATGATGGCTGCCTAATCGGCGTCGTCTATTACCAAACAAAAGTCGCGTAGACGAGTTAGTAGTGATTGCATCGGATCTTTGCTAGCTTCAAAACTACGATGCTCGCTCCTAAGAGCTTCTCACTCTTTAGAGTTAAATCTGAGATATAGTCGAGCTATTTGTGCATTTGATCTTGACTGAATGAGTAAAATGTAGCAGCGTGCTATAGGACTCGTTGGAAAGGTTGTTCGGACGTGGGTTCGATTCCCACCGGCTCCATTAGATCTAGAAAGATCTTATACTCGTAAAGTATTAGAAGGTATATGATTCTCCGTGACTCAATTGAGTCTTTTCTTTTGCAAACGATTTCAATTCGATCGAATTCTTGATATAATAAATCTATCAATAATCATTGGAGGAAATAGCATTGAAGCTAAATCATTCTAAACTAATTGACTATATCTGCTGTCAATTATCAGAAAATGAACTGTTTTCTAAAGCGCACGTTAATTTGAGTGAATCTGATTTGAACGGAGTCTCAGAACTAATCGAATCACTAGAATCTAATGAATTCGAAAGCTTTAATCAATCGAATTTCATCGATCTAGATAAATACGACGATGAGATCTTAGGAGTATCTGCACGCTTGAAAGCTAGAAAAGATCGATTCATTTATTCTACTGGAGAATGTGATCTTAGATCAGACGCTAGACTTGTTAAAGTCGACGAATTTGTTGCAAAACTAATCGTCGACGTTTCATCATTTATCTGCGGTCATCTAACCTACGTTCATGAAGACTGGAACTGGGAAGAACTGACAGCTGGAAAATTCGATAGTACAGATGAAGCTGTCAAATATCTGATGCAAATCTTCAACTGTCCGATGCAAGATGTTCCGACTCATCTGAATTTCACAGGAGTCAGTCTTGGATTTATGGATGATCTGGTCAATCCAGACGACTATCACATTCCATCAGAAGAGGAAGTTTATGAATTCGTAGCAACTTATCTAAATGCTGCGAAATTAAATCAGTTCTATCTTAGAAGAACTCTCGGTTTTGAAGATATGACTAATAGCAGTCTAGACTATTCTGAGAAATTCGAGATCTTGATCAACCTCAACGGATTTTCTGAATAAGGAGAAGAAATGAGAAAGTTTTTGGATAACTATCTTAAGCGAAGAACTGGAAAGAGCGAAGATGTTAGAAAATCCTACACTGAAGAAGAGCTGAAATCTGAGATCGCTGAATCAGTTAAGAAGATACGCGAAGAACTGCAAATGAGTCAATCACAGTTCGCAGATCTAGTTGGATTGCATAGATCGACAATTTCTAAGATCGAGTCACAAGATCTAAATGTCAGCTTAATTACTTTCAATTCTATTGCAGATAAATGCGGTTATGATTTTTCATTTGATCTAAAGAAACGTGTAGAATAGTAGAAGAAAGGAAATTTAATCATGGAATGTATAGCGTCGGAAGTAATGAGAATTAAATCTTCGGCTGGAATTAGAAATCTCTTGACATCTAGAGAATTTAGAGTAGAAGAGATCTCTTCTATTATGGAAGATTTCGACAGCGTGATTGATGAAATTGAACTGAATGGTCTAGATAAAGATCTCGATGGATTTAGCTTTGACTACACTGAAGGTGTAGACTTCAAGATTCCCGAAGATGTGCAGATGAAGCTATTTAATGGACTTGCGCGTGAGATCAATTCGACGATCTTATTTACGATTAGATATAAATACATAGCATCTGACGGCTTGTATGCTAGCATCAACGCTTACAATTTTAATTCAGACGTTTACGATATAGATGACATCGCAGTCTATAACATTGCTGAGTCAAATGGCTCTAAAAGTCTTGAATCGATCAGATTTTCTGAGACCCTGACTAATGATGCTGAATTACTGATCGAGTTTCTAGAAAAGATCGACGCTCTTGACGATGCAGTAGAAATGAAGCATTCTTCAAGTCAAGAAGATTTGATCAGAAAAATTAAAGATAGTCAGTACGTTCGTAGAGATCTAGTCGAATATTTCGGCATCGACATCTTCTACTCGTTGAACAGAGTTACAACTGAAACACTAGAAGTTTTTAATATGTCAGATTATCTTTTAGTCAGCGTTAAAGAACTTTAAAATCTTGAAATAAATGGTTTACAATCGAAACGAGAAATGATATAATAGATCTATCATTTATTGATATTTCTATTATCGCGCGGTAGTAGCAACGGTAGCTCGCTTGGCTCATAACCAAGAGGTTACGGGTTCGAATCCCGTTCGCGCAATAAGAAGTTAAGTTTTTGTAGTAGATAGATTTAACTGAGCAGTAACGACTACAAACATCTGCACATGTTTGTCTACACGGGAAGTGGGATCGCCCGAACCAAAAGAGCACCGGTCGCTCGATGTAGCCGAATCCGTCTGCGGAAAAGCAGAGACTTATCCTCCATTAAGCATCGTTGGTCAAGTGGTTAAGACACCGGCTTTTCACGCCGGTATCACGGGTTCGATTCCCGTACGATGTATTTTGTAGTAGAAGCATTTGTAGGCTGATGCGATAAAGAGAGGTAACGTTACTCTTAGGGAAGTCGGTTCGAGACCGTCCTATTACATTTGAAAATTTTGGTCCCGTAGTGTAGCGGTTATCACGTCGCCCTGTCACGGCGAAGATCGCGGGTT
>ERZ772799.173-NODE-173-length-27121-cov-4.441587_pt1 | contig 27121 bp, 37 predicted proteins | sample MGYA00511345_ERZ772799 | MGnify/ENA primary metagenome ERZ772799 (study PRJEB29015, sample SAMEA2738037) | human oral metagenome | biome: human oral; feature: human-associated habitat; material: saliva | place: China | collected 2238 ... | reverse complement strand
TTGATGTTAAATCTGCTAATACGGTTGCTAGAAGCCATGCTGTAATTGGACATACGACAAAGAGAACTACAAGATAACATAGACCTTGTAGGTCATGATTGGTATCCCAATGATATTTTACTTTGTTTTTGAAATGATATATTGTACGATACTTATTCTTCTCCTCTCTGTTTGTTTTATGGAATTAGTCCAAAAATTATAGCAATGATACATACGAATATTGTACCAAGAGCAAGAGTTACTAAAAGTAGTATGTCCGTTTTGAATGCTTCTTTTCGTGATTTAGCAGATACCATAAGATGGAAGGATGGTACGACAGTATGTGTATTAGTAACCTTTGACTGAGTATCTTTATTCGATAATATCCGATTCATTTCTTCAGAGCATTTATCGGGTTCGGTGTGTCTGAATGTGTCGTAATAATAACATACATAATCTTCGTACGCCATATTACGAGGTACGCTTTTATACGGTTCATACAATCTCTTTAGTTCGGGAGCGTCTTCGCTGTTCATTAGCTTTTCGAACAACGCGTCCACACCTTTTGGTTCGATAACAAACTCATGTGTTTCTGGATTGAACCAATATCGCGGGTGTATATGGTCGACAATAAACGTCATCTTAGCGATATATTCATCAGATATGCGTCTACGCACACATTGATATATCAATGACCGTCTCAAATCAGATAGGTATGGTGGGAGTGCTTTATTTGGGATAATGAACTTACGTTCGCTATATGCGAAGATTAGCGCTCGTGGGATTACTAGTATACCTGTAATTAGAGTATATTTCAGCTCCCCAAAACTATAGTCATATACACCCCAGAACAGCATAAAGATTAGAAGGATAACGAGTGGCGCAGTGCACGCGTCCCTAACGGTACGAAGGAATCTTCCATACACCCCATGTTCGTTTCGTAGTTTCATTCTGTACCATAATTTTACACTATCTTTTATACTATCTAATAATCGTTCAAAGGCTACACTTACTAATGCTGTTAAGAATAAGGCGCTTACTAGTTTCATTTTGTTCAACGCTCTTTGTTCGGGTGCCGACACTGTTAGCATATCTTTTACCGATTCGTGTTGCGACGCAGATATAACAGCTAATACCGCCCAAATGACGAGTGCGATATGAAATATGACTACGATAACTGGTGATATAAATTCAAATACCTCCTTTATCGTTTTGAATCGCTGTCGCCAAATCCGTTTATGGTTCGACTGTGCCACATCTTTAGTTTTAATGTCATTCAGATATGGATTATGTTCTTGATTCATATGTTCTTCCTTTCTGTTATATTTGGTAGTGAACTTCAGATATATTTTGAACCTCTTTGTGACAGTCTTTTAGGGATATGTCGTCAGCCCCTTTAGAACTTATATAGTATTCGTTATTGAGATATTCATCTTTTATTGTATTATAACGTGTTACTAATTTATATAGCTCTGATGACTCATCAATAGAACTTAAGAAGTCCTCATATAATTTATTAATCTCACTAAATGTATCCATGTAACCTTTCGGGAATTTCTCACCGCACCAATAATTAGGATGTAATTGGTCTACTATAAATAACAATCGTCTAAACGTTTCATTCTCTATACCTAATTTTGACTTCTTATAAATCATATATTCACGAAGCTTAACAAGGTTCAGAGGGAGTGGCTTATTTGGGATTACATTTGTTCTTGCGTATTTGATAAGTTGAACGTGGCGATAAATCACACACGATACGTATACGATAATCATATACTTGATATTTTTAGTTGATGCACCAACTACATCTACGAATAGTATACAGGCTAATATGTTGAGGGATATAAGCACACCCATCATGATAATGTTGCGAATAGGTTGTTTGTATATTCCGTATTTGTTACGCCATTTCACCTGATAGTATTCACGAACAGTGTGGGTTATAGAAACGTCCGTCATTTGAAACATCGCGTACGCAACTAACCCCATGATTAGTTGTGGTCCAATATATGTCGCAGCGTCCTTATCATTTACATTTTTAATATGTTCGAATACTCCGATGATAGACGTGTCGTGGACATCACAAGTTACAATAAGTGCGTAGACGATGATGACAACCAGATGTGCTAGTGCCGTGATGATTATCTTTGTTGTTGTCCCTGGGTGTTTGAGGTTGAATTCTTTTTTAAGTTCTCTGTATACTGATTGTTTTTCTGCTGAGTACGGCGGTGATGGTAAATTTAAATCATTTATGTATTTCTTTGTAGTCACAATTCCTTATCCTTTCTTTTATATGTGTATAGTAACATATCTTTATTATCGTCAACATTAGGATACTTTTTTAGTACTTCTTGCTTATAAAATTTTTTATCAGGAATGACCGCATATCCATTTACAGTTTTATGGATTTCAACTGTTAACTCACCTGTCGTACCACGAGTGTTAGAAAATGCGACCTGCAGGTCTTCTACAAACTGCTCGACATGCGTACCTATATCGTATCCTGGCTCATCAACTGGGTCAAAATCAAATAACCAACGAGACTTGACGTCTTTGGATACACATTCTGGCCTCATCGCTATTGAAGCTAATTTTGAGCTAATATTGACAATGTCTATATTATCATCAACAAGTTCGTGTATGAGAGCCTTACGTAATAGTTCCTTCGACCTAGGGTTAATTGTAACGTACATACGAGACATTTCACCAGGTACGCCTTGTTCAACGAATTGTTCAAATTCTTTTAGGTGACGCTCGTAAGGTTTATCCGAAACGACTGTCTTCTTACGTCTCATGTAGCCTGTGACATCTTTATTATCCTTACGACGAGAAATAAATTGAATCACATTAATCAAATCCGTACTATTGTTATTCTGTTTTACCTTGTCCATCCTTATTCACCTTTCTTTCTGTGTCTGTTTCTTCTGCGGTAAATCTATTGTATATAGCGCATGTAAATATGTTCAGTTCGTTTGTGGGGTGGTAGTCGATGACAAAATGATAATTAAATAAAAGAAATAACATCCACTTAAAATAACCTACTGGCTGATTGGTGATTAGGGATACTACAATATTAATACAGCCAATTAGTACGAGTTGACCAAAAATACATTGCCAAAATCTTATTATGTGTTTCATGTGATTCAGTCCTTTCTTTGATTGTCGGAAATTTTTTAGGGGTATGGGGTTAGCCCCATGAAAAACACCTTGTGTATACAAGGTGTTTATTTTTCCCAAACCACAAATGAGCGGGTGTAAGTTTTCACAAATTCGATACTGAGTTGATTGCGTAACTGTGACTCTAACAATTCGGCACATGTCAGTAATGTGGCACAAAATTGTGATTGATTCATACTATTTAGGTCTTTATCCCTTGGTGTCAGGTCTAATACATAATGGGTACATTTACCACCGAATAAGTTATCGAATGTTTCAGGTTTGTAAGTGCATTTAATAATTTCACCTTGTTCGTTAGCGGTCATAACATCAAACTGTGAGCTTGTGTGATAGTTCATTATCACCATATTCGACATACGTTTTAGTTTGTTGATAAGTTTATCTAGCGCCAATCCACACATAGTATACACTAAGTTTTCAACGATGATAATGTCCCAGTATTCGTCGGTCACACTATCTGGTACGAGTTTAGACGTACTCCAGTAAAAGTTAGAGTTATTACCACCTGTATAAACATCAACCATATGTGACATACAGTTACAATTATAAATTGTACTGTCTGGGTAATTCTGCCTAAGGTGTTCATACGTTTCAAATGAACCATCAGTCAGAAGTAAGATTTTATTTTTACCAGGAATAAAATGGTCATATAACCTATGTGATAAAGTCCTGTCCATAATGAAGGTATTGTCTTTCATATTTCTTCTCCTATCTGTGTTATATTATAATTATATCACAAAATAAAAGAAAAGTCAAGAGTAGACGCGGAATCCGCGTCTACAATATCAACTTATCGTCACTTATTACATCATCGATATTGATGGTGTCCACTAGGTCATTTGTCGCCTGTTCTTGTTCAATTTGGTCACGAATAAATCGGGCGAACTTTTTGCTTGTACCTTCATTATTAATTATGTTCTCGAAACGACGACCATCTCGTCTATAGAATATGGCGGTTTTGAGATAGGTATCGATATCTAGGTGGCTAATTTCATTACGTGGTATATCGTCGTATCGAATAGCCTCTTCTTTATATTTACGAATTTGATTATCCCAAGCGTTCTTAAACGTAGTTACGGGGTGAAACTCAGCAACCCGTTGATTATCATATGCGACCAAGTGTCTATAGTATCGTTACGTATGGCTGTCAATATCGTATCTAGTTTTCGCTCAGTATACGTGTCACCAAAGAACAATTCACCTTTCAGTTTCGACTTTTCAAACCAATAATCTGTTTTGAATTTAATCAAGCGATTATGTTCATTGAGGGCTACAAAACCTTCAGATGTTTTGTTGGTACGTTGATAGTCTAGAAGGTCATCTAGTGTCATAATTTTTGGTTCGACCACTTTAAGTCCTAATGAATTTACAACGTCACTTGTTAAATAAATAACACTAGGGTCTGTTATATCTTTACGTCTCGCACCGATAAGAGTATACTCTTCTTTTTCGTATGGTACGACTATTTGATTTATAGGTGATGTATACTCGAACATGAGACATATGTTTTCGTTTCTCATATATTCTTTGAGTTCATCTGCGTGTTCTAGATTAGAGAAATACTTGACTGCGTTCTTAGAAAAATCTGTCATAGTCGACGACGTAGTTGAGGCGACGAACTTGTCACCTTGTAGACCGAGTGATATAAATGTACCGTCTAGTTTCTCAAATACCTTGTATTGCTCGTCTCCACGTACTCTGGCGTACGTGTTTTTGAACTCTTCATCATAAAATGTATAGAATTCATTTTCTAACTGCATGTAGTTGAAGAACTTCTCAAACCCGATTGTGATGATTTCGCCATCCATGTCAAGTGTTAATGCGCGAGCGTTTCTTAATAGGTCGTCACTGAAATCGACTCCTGCATGAATATATTTAAAGGTGAATAGTGGGTTTGCCACATCTTCAGCGTTCATACTAAGCATGACATCTTCCTTAGCAAGCAGTTGGACTAATAAATTATCATCTGATAATCCGTGTTTGTAAGATTCGACACGCTTAGATAATTCTTTCATTCTGTTAAATGTATTTTTGAAGTCAACATCGACCACACGACTCATATCATCGATATCTCTAAACTGTTCCATTAGGTAAATTGCATACTCAGACACGTCGCTACGTCTAATAGCTTTATTTTTTGTAATGTCCTCGCTTTGATGCGCGTCCATATGGTGTAAAATACTATCCATAATATCGTCATTAGCGTTTTCCTGCTTAGCGATTTTGTAATACATAGCTGAAACATTAGCGTGACCCACATAAGTATCGATACCACCAATTGTTCGCTGAGTAAATTTATTTACTAGTTCACCATGGTCTACACGTGTACGGGAAACTGATTTACCTAAATCGTGGTACTGAGCTATCTCGTATATGTCGGAATTTATGCCGTATTGGTCAGCCGCGTTTTTCATTGTTAATTCGACATGCTCACGTAAACTCTCCGCGTGATAAGCAGATTGATGAGGGTTGTTATATCCTTTTGAGATTTCTGGCCTATAGGCTTCTATACCCGGTGATACGATGGTGTACGTATCGCAATCCAAACCAACTTTTGCTGGTTGCATAGATAAATACATCTGCTTCACAGTTTCTTCGGGTACACGCTTTTCAGTCGGCCGCGAAGCATTTTGTTTTTGTACAGCTTCTAGAGGTTTATGGAGTTGAATAACTTCGACCTCGTATCCGAATTTGTCAGGGCTTGTCTGACTAAGTAGAGTTAATCTCTTGCGTCTTGTTAACATCGTAGCGTCAACAACGATTGTCCCCCTTTTATTCGCCATGTGTTCTCGTACTTCATTATATAACTTCTCAAACACCTCAGCGTCGTTACCTTTTGTTTTACCTAGCTTCGCACCTATATCGTCACTAGCGATAACGATTGCATCCTGCAGGTGTTCTTTGATGTATGTCGATTTACCAACACCAGCAACACCTGATAGTATAATTAGTTTCAATATTTTCACGTCCTTAATGGTAATTGTCATATATGACCACTATTATTATAACATAGTATGCGAGTGGTGGCAACTATGAGTCTTCGCGGGGTAAATCGAGTGAACCAAATACTCTATGTACTTTTTTCTCGAGTTTACGGAATCTGTTCATTTTATTAATTAATTCCGGTGACGGTTCCGCTTCACTAACGACCTGGTATAAATCAGTATATTCATCCATGAGGTCCTTATGTGCCTGAATAACTCGTTGGGCGTAGCGGAAATTGTTTGTAGTGCGTAAATTTTGTTCTTCTAGTAGTAATGTATTCGCAAAGTCAGATAGTGAATATTCTTCTTCCGCTATTACTTGTTCCTGTGTTTCTATATTTTGTATGATTTCTTGCTCTATTGAATCAGGGTCTTTGAAAATAGTAATTAAATTTTTATTCTTCGGGTCTACGACCACAATAATTTCGTCCTCTTTTGATATATAGACTTCGCAGTTTTTGCCGTGTTGTGTCGGATAATCTTTCATTAGTGTTAATTTCGGGTATAATCTACGCATGAATTGTTGCCACGCGACACCGTGGATATTAAATCTTTCAGCCAGTCGCTGTCTAAAGTGTGCGGTTGTTTTATATTGTGCATTATTTGGTAATCCCATGTCGGATTCACCTCCCTCTCTAAGTTGTTCGTCTGTAGTATCTAATAGTTCTTTTGTTTTACGGTCTTTAGCTTCTTTACGTAATTCCGCAAGTAATGAATTATAATTGATACCATTCACCTCCGTTTCGTCTACAATTGTAGACGTTTAATTAATTGTATGAGTACATATAACTTTATAGTCGTCTACAAATGTAGACGACTATAGGTTGTTTGTTTTTTTTCCCTAATCGTTTTGTTTTGCGTTGCGCAATTTATCCAAGTCTGATTTAGATATTTCATATGTATTACCGTCTTTGTCTACTAATTGCGGTGTCTTTTCTGGGAAGAAATCATCGACTACAATTTTAAACGTATTCGTTTGGTCACGTTTTAATTTACCATTCTCATCGACTGTTTGTTTGAATAATGAATCAGACTTAGGGACTAACCGGTCACCATAAGTATAATCGTTACCTAATGGTTGTATCGTTAGTTTATCTTTTTCTATCACTAATTTATCACGAATTTCGAGAAGGGATACGGGTTGTGGTTGGATTGCTTTGGCTTTCGCATCTATATATGTAAGAACACATATAGCCGATAGGCCCCAACATATGACCAGTATTAGTTCTATTCGTGGTCCGATATTGAATATACGGCATATGGATAAGATTAGCAGCAGTATAAGAGCCACAACTATCACCATTATACCGATGGTTGCGGTAAGGTGTGTTTTCTGAGCTATTTGTTCTGGTGTGATTTTGTATACCAAATTCATTATTTACCTTCTTTCAATTTCTCAAACTCATCACGTGTCATATCGAATGTGACACCGTTTCGACTTATTAGTTTTATTGGTCGTTCGGTATAAAAATCTACCTTAACAATCTTAAAGGTATTTGTCTCCGTTCGTTGTAGAGAATTATCTCTTGAAGAATATTGATACTCTTCACTTAATGGTTCTATTTCCATTCTATCGTCAGAAATCTTAATTTTATCTTTTACCTCGACCAATGAAATTTGTTCCACCCTCTCATCTGTATCAAGCTCTTGTCGTTGCTTTTCGTACATATTCTGTTGGTTGTAAGAGTATTCTATTCCGCATGTTATCAATAGGGTAATTAATATGGTAAGCGGTGACGGGATAGCTACGACTATAAATAGGCTAAACACTACAAGAAGAATTAGCGCTACCATTATCAATCCCCATAAAAGGCTTAGATGAGAGTAATCTTCTGCGAGAGCTAATTGGTAGGGTGTGGGTTTTTGGAGTTTATATAACAAATCAGTCATATTATTTAACCTCTTTTAATTTCTCAAACTCATTACGCGGAATATCAAACGAATTACCATCTTTGTCGGTTACTTGTACGGGTTTATCTGTGAAGAAATCATCTATTTCCACTTTGAATACATGAGGCTCTTTTGTTGATAATTGACTGTCAGTATAGACATATCCTTCATCGAGCGGGTCGATAGTCAGTTTATTATCGACAACAGTCACCTTGTCTCGAATATCCAAAAGTGATATCTGCTTCGGTTCGGTGAACATGGCCATAATGGCAAAACTTACCATCGTGATGAATGAACCGATTATTACTACTGCCGTTGTTAGACATCTTATCATTATACAGTTGAGCATGGAGTGTTCTATTTTCTTTTTAAGTTCTGGGCAATAGCTGTCTACGACTATTATCAGTCCAGCCACCACTAACGCAATGACCAAAATATAGAAACTATATCGACATAGATACCAATAAGATTTGATATGAGCTATTTGTTCGGGTGTATACTTACTTATCATTATGCGTCCTTTCTTCGTCCGTTAATTGTTTTGTCTACTTTTTAGGTAGTTGGTGTCCTCTTTGGTTAAGTTGATTTTGTTACCGTCTTTGTCTTTTAGACTACCTTGGTCATAATACTCGTCGTACGTAAATTCGAATATTTGTTTTTCATTTGCTGCACCTCGTAATTTAGGTGAAATCGGGTCTTTTATATAACCATAATTTTCATCTAAGGGGTCTATGATAACCTTAGTGCCTTGAACTGTGATTTTATTATCGATGGTGGAAAGTGGTACCGCGCGTGAGCCGGTTTCATCTGTTGTGTAATAAAACAGGGCACCGGCACAGACACTACCGATTAGGAATAGCACTCCTATCATGAAATATTGTCTGACAATATTCATAGATGGTAATCCGTAAACTAAATAAAATAGTCCGGTAACTATCCCACCAATAAAACCAAACATTACCATTGCTACAAATATGGTCATAAACATAGCTTCGATACCGGATATTGAGTGTTGTGTAAAATATTCGTATATCATGTAATTACTTCCTTTCACTGCTTTCTTTTAAACGTGTTAATTCGTCTCTTGTAATATCGAATTGTTGACCATCTTTATCGATAAGTTTGGCATTCTTATTCGTATAGAACGAGTCAACTTCAATTCTAAACACTTGAGGTTTGTTCGCACTAGCATTATTGACAATGTAGTTGTAGTCTTCGTCTAAAGGCTCTATGGTCATTTTATCTTGTTCTATCTTGATTTTATCTTTAATTTCCAAGAGTGAGACATTTTGAGGACGAACATGTTTCGCTTCAACATTGTAGGAAATACTAGTAAAGCCTGCAATTATCGAAATGGTCATCATTGCAGCGCTGACACACAACAACATTGTAGTCTGTTTATTATCGATTTGTTTATATTCAGTAACAACTGTCGAGATAAACACTACGATAGCTATTACTAGGAAGACAAGACCTATGTAACCATATATGTCAGATAATGTTATATAATGTTGCCTTAGTGTAGTTAATTCTGGTGTCCATTTATTTATCATGAGATTTTTCATTCCTTAATTGTTCGATTTCGTCTCGGGCAACTTTATAACGATTTCCTTCTCTGTCCACTAAATATGTTGGGTTTTCCGTATAATACATATCCATATCTATGCGAAAATTATGGGTACCATCATATTCAAGAGCCTTACGAGTATATTTATAATTCTTTGGTAATTGTTGGATAGTTAGTCTGTCACCATCGATAGTAATGTTGTCTTTTATGTCAGTAAGTGTTACAACTTGCGGGTCAATATCATCGACAATCGTTGCTGAATATACAACACCTAATAGTGACGCGCATAACATGATTGCGAATATCCCTATTGATATTTTACGTATAACGTGCAGAACTATATACTTTTTCTTATCTTTAAGTTCGAATGCTAGACAAATCAGTAGGATAATACATGAGATGGCGCCAATGATACAACTTAGTGTAGCGAGTGATGTATAATGATTTATACTATCCACTTGTTCTGGTGTATATTTTTGGATTATGTTCATTATTTTCCACCTCTTTTTAATAGTTCATATTGTTCACGGGTCATCTCATGTTTCCCTCCATTTTTATCTATAAGCTGAATTGGTCTTTCTGTATATATTTCATCAACTTCGATTTTGAAGTTGTGGTCACCGTCATATCTTAAACCTTCATCAACATATCGATACTCAGGTGGTAACTGTTTTATTGTTAAATGATTCCCGTCCACTATAATACTGTCTTTAAGCGTTGTCAAATCTATCGGTTGAGGTTTATAATCGGATGCTTTATCATTATAATATATAAGTCTACCGAAATTAAAAATCAACGCACCGATTATTATGATGAACGCCACATTCTTTTTCGATATATTATACGTAACGAGCAGGACATACCCTAGAACAAGCATCAAAAGAGCCGAAAACGCAACCCAACTAGTGTAATTCGCGTATTGTGACCACGTACCGTGGTCTAATTTTTCAATGAGATTCATCGTGTTTTTCCTTTCTTGATATTTTGAAGGGGCCAGAAGCCCGACCCCCTCTCTTTAGTCTAATACCAACTATAGTACACTAAATGTTCGTCTTGGTTTAAGTTTTTTAATTGTTTTCTCATCTCGGTAACGAAATGTAAGGTGGCTTGGAGGTCACCTATGTAGTAAATATTCACGTTGTAGTTACCATAGAAGAATCCACCTTGCGGAGGTAGGTGTAAGTCGTAGACTACATCCTCGGACAATGTACCTAAAACCGCTTCTACCTTTTCGTACTGGTCGGAACTCAGATTTAATATATCAATGTTATCATCTAAGTCTTCTGTACAGCATTTCTGTAAGAACTCTATGTCTTTTTTACAAAACTCCTCCAGTTCGTCGAGATTATCTTTAGTTATCGGGACAAACTCACAGTTATCCATGTCATAATTTCTTTCAAAATATCCCTGTAGAGGGTTGATTTTTCGTCCGTACCAAACCTCTGTCAGATACGGTTCTTCGATTTTATTAATTTTACTAAGTGGTGTGGTAGTAATGTATGCAAATTGGTCTAATCCCATTTTAGTAGTTCTCCTTCCTTGTCAATTGGTCTAAATCGTGAAGCTAATTCAGAAAGAATTGAACTTAACTTTTCGGTACCGTCTGGGTGTTCGATATAATATTCTTGATTCAAATTATCATATTTAATAAACGGACGAATACCACGTGGTAATGCGTTCACGAATAAGTCTGCGGTCTTTTTATTCATATCTTTTACGTTTGGTATAGTCGAAAAGTATTGGTAGTTGTCACCTGTATACTTCATTAGTTTTAACATACCTCACCTCTATTATGTATTGATAGTATATATTTTGACTATGTCTTCGTAGTTTTGCACGACACTAATTGTTATCACATCTTTTAACCCTAATGGTTTCTTAATGTTGATTAAGTATAGCTTTTCTTCCAGATTATCACTTGCGTTATTTATATAACTAATCTGTTTGCGAAGAAAATTCTGAATAAACACTGCATCTTCCCTATCTACTTTAATTAATGCAGATTGTAACTCTGATAGTAGAGCCACGAATTGCTCCTCGCTTCGGTTATAATGTTGTAATCTGTGTTTTATTTCATATATGTTCATATATTTTTTTCCTTTCAAATCAAAATAGGGACGATTATTGCGTCCCTTTGTCTAACTGTTTAAGAAATTCGTATTCCTTTCTAGTTAATCGATAAGTTCTGTTATCCTTATCTTTCATCTTGTAGTCATTCCAATACTCGTCAACCTCTAACTTGAACGTAACTGGTTCTGTGTCGTCGGTACCTGATATACCATAATGCAAACCTTCTATTTTAGACGGCGTGTCAAAGACTACCCTTTCGCCATTAACTCTAATAACCTCGGGTAGTGACGATTCGGGTATCGGGTAGGTGTGAGAACTTATCATGATTCCCACAACGGTGAGTAATCCTGAACTAACACCTATTATTCTAGTCTTTCGAGAAGGTTTTGTATTATTATCCTTGTGGTAGTTAAGTACCATACAATTGACGTCCTCCAGGAGGTAAAACCCAGGATTCCCATTTGACTGAGTCAAACGCGCTCAGTTCTCGTTGCTAAAACGACTATCCTAAGATAATGACCTGCTTTAGGTAAAGACCTAATCTCGGTATGTGTCTGAGCTTTGGAAGTTTCACAAGAAGCTTTCCCAAAATGAGGTAAAACTTAAATCTTGTGCAGTAACGCAGGAGCGTCAGTCCCGCGGGGTTAGGTCACACCCTGACATTATTTTATGTACCAGTCTAGACGACTTGGTTTTTGTTTTGCTAGAAATTCCTTCATCTGCTTATAGAAACTAGGGAATTCTTGATGTATAGTCTGGTCATACTGACCATTTTCTATATGCCCAATTAGAAATGCTGAATAGAGGTCTCGCTGTATCCCTGCCCATTCTTCGGAGAGGTCAAACATGCGAGTTGAAAGAGCTTTCTTCTCAAAACTCTTAGTTAGATGATTGTATTGACTAGGTTTTACCTTTTGCGGATTTATAATCTCAAAATCAATACCTAGAGTATTAGCCCTAGTTTTTAGAGCTTCTCTAAAATAACTAGGTGCAGCTTTGAGTATTACTCGACCAAAGCGCTTCTTACTATATGGTCTATTAGTCTTTGGATTTATACGAATGTCTTTACTTCGTTTTTGAAGTCCTTTAACATTTAGGTCTTCCATTCGAATAATAGAAGCTTGTGAGACTATCTTATTAACGAGCTCACCTTGTATTTTCAGCCTCTCCTCAGTAAGGTTTCGGTAAGCTCTCTGGCGTCTTGTCATTAGTCTTTTAGCTCTATTTGTAGGGTGCTTAAACCTAACCCCACGCCTAGCCCTACCGTCTGAACGATAACAGTCCGGATTATTTACTCTTCGGCTTCGTTCAATCCTTCTATCTAATGATTTGATGAGTTTCTCACGGGAGGTGACATTCTCAGGTACTAAATCGACTAGCTCTACGTTTTCTTTAGACGCGTAAGCAACTGTCGAGACACCAGGGTCAATACCCACATTATTCTTACCTTTAGTTGTCTTAGCTAAAGGATAACCTTGACAGACAATCTGTAGGTAATACATCCTCTTCCCTCTAATGGTTTTTCTAACTATTTGGACATATTTAATTTTCTCAGCTCTCAAAAGACTCTCCTGTTGGTATTCGCTAAACGCTTTTGTAGAAATATCAACAAAGGTACTCTTTTTGTGAATAAAGAGTGTATAAGCTACACCAGTCTTTTCTGATGGTACAATACGGGTACCAGTTGAATTCATTTTGTTTCTAAAACTTGCGTTTAAGTTGTATTTACTTCTAAATTTCACTCTATAAGGTTTTACTTTATAGAATATAACTTTCTCAAGCGCCTGATAAACTTCTTTTGTGATAACTTGAAGTTCTGATGAGCTCAAATATTGATAAGGAGATTTGGGCTCGTTTCTACGATTTGTAAGGTGTTTAGATAAACTAAACTCTGATAATCCGTACTCTAATCGAAGATTAGATAGAGCTTTATCGTATAGCTTAAGTTGCCAAGCTAAACCCTTAGACTTTTTCAGTCGCTGAATACTCTCAGTTAAAGACCTGCGAGCTTCTAATAACTCTTTATATCTCGGGTTATTACGCATTGCTTTAAGTCTGCGTAGACCTAAGCCGAGTGCCTCATTATAAGCACTGTTAGCGATATTAAAACTCTTCTCTAAGTGGTTTTCCATCTGTCCAGGTAAATGAACTTTTACTGAAACCACAAAACTCGGTGTAGATGCTCTCATGAGGCATTCTCCTTTCTTGAATACTATACCTATATTATATCACAATATAGGGAATTAGTCAAGAAATAACAGCAAGAATTACTAACGATACTGATTCATCCGAGATTAAAATCCCAGGCTTTCTTGGACCATACAAGTAAGTGCTCATATAATCAAACTTATACACGTGATGACTATAGCAACCCGATTTATTGAGTTGAGAAATGGTGGTGTATATCTTAAGATTTCATTAAACATAACGGTCACCTATCGTCTTCGAATTAGATATATAATACCTAACACACACCCAAGACCTATTACAGCACCTGTTAGTTTGATTTTTCGGAAGAAATCTTCGTAGTGGGCGTATAATTCTTCAATATCGACTAATTCGGCTTTTTCATCACCGTATATATGAACCGTTTGTTCTTCGGGTGTGTCACACACGACAACTATTTCACCGGTAGGGAATATGTACCCGCGTTCGTTAAGAAGTGTTCTAAATAACTCCAGACCTATTACTCGCGCATCGTCAGGTGTGATTTCATCGACAACAAGACCTATTTCAGGAACTTCTTGACTAATCCAGAATGTTAACGCTTCGGGTGTTCTGAAGTAGAGTAACTTTGATTCCTTCCACTCGTCACTTAATTCGTAATCTTCAAATTCTTCTATAAAATGAGGTTTATGTAGCAGTAGTTCTGCTAGGTTTTCGTATAATATAACTGATTGTATATGTTGTAATGGGTATTGCATATTTTGCGTCCTTTCATTTTGTTTTTTGTTTAACCTGTGTTATAATTAAAGTAATAATACATACTTCAGGAGGGTTTTAAATGGATAAATATGAAAAATGGTTGTCTGGCGATATAAGTGATGTGGAATTGAATTTTACACCAGCGTTGAAACCATTATATACGAGTTTACCTCGTGATATGAAACATATCGCTAACGAACAGGGTAACTGGCTAACTCTATCTCATAGTCGAGAAGAGGGTTGGAACACCATTACATTCGATTGTTCTGTTCGAAAAGTTAGTGATATGTACCATGTGTTCGCACGTACTCGAGACCAATTTGGTGAAATCAATATCGACCATAGTTGTAAGTGTAATTCATTTCGCGATGTCAAACATAAGGTAACGAATACACTAATGGATGAAAAATTTCTCACGCCTGACGAAATATTAAATGATTTGGATTTTAATTTCGATAGTGATGAGAATATATCGTTATAAAAGCGGGTTAAAACCCGCTTTTCTTATTCCGTTTCGATGATTTTCGCTACTGTTTGTATACCAAATTTGTCGACCACTATATCCAATACCTCATCTTTGAGCTTATCGTATTCATTACTCTTAAATTGTTTACAGCTGTAGTTTGGAGCTATATATGAGTGTTGATGTTTAGATTTGACTAATGTGTATAGATTATACTTCCCATTCTCAAACTTGACTGATACACTCAGGGTTGCCATTTCTGGCATGTCTGTTTCTAAATAGTTTTCAATCACCAAATTCAACCACAGACCGCGGGTCATCTCATTGTGGAATACACTTAACGGATATAACGCTTTGTGGAATTTGATACTGTAAGGTTTTCCTGCGTGGCGCAGCCACATTTCTTGTTCTATTGACATTTTGTTTTCCTCCTATATTGCTAAATCAAATTTTAATTGTGGTGTATTGAACTCATAGTCCACTAGTTCGAAATCCTCTGGACGGATATCGTAGAAGTTTGTTTTCGGTGGACATTTTAGTATTAGTTTTGGTTCGCATTCGATTTCGGGTCTATTCAGCAATTCTAATGATTGGTCGAACTGGTTATCGTATATATGCAAATTATTCACGAAATAACAGAACTTACCTACTTTCCACCCGAAATGACATGCTATCATCATCTGTAGTGCGACATATTGCATAGCATTGATATGGTGTGCAACTAACATATCGTTACTTCTTTGTGTCAAGGTGCAGTCAAGATAAATCTCACTGTCAACTTCTCTCACATCAAACATCGTATTATATGCGCACGGAAGTAGACCATCGGTCTCATCGAATGATGCATAGTCCCAGAGTGATATTACATTCCTTCTGTTCCATGGGTTTTGTGAGAGTTGTGTTAGAATGCGGTCTATAATTTGATGTTTCCTAACAACCGCCCCATAACGCTCTCCGATTGTGCCAGTTCCGTCTACTTCCCACGCGTCCCAATATTTAACACCATATCCGTCGCGTAAGACGGATAATTCGTTACTTTGGTCTTGGTATATCCAGAATATCTCTTTGATTGCGGATTTGATTGGTATTTGGCGTAGTGTTGTAATAGGGAACTCACCTTTTTGTAAATCATACACTTCACATACTTGTGTAATATATTTTGAATGCGCTTTTCGCCCGTCAGCATAGACAGGTCGTGCGTCACCACTGGTAGCGCCGTCAGTTAATATATTTTCTATATTTTGTTTGAAGACTTGGTCTGCTTTTGTCATCTTTTATCCTTTCTTAAATTATACATTTATTTCGCAGGTGAAGGTGAATGACGTAGTGCGTAGATTATCGTCATCATCCATATATTCGTATGTACCTTCGCAGTCCGTAAAGACATCAAGTATATCAACATCTTCATCATCTGTTGGGTATACACCTACAACAACCGCATCCGGGTTACGAAGCATCCATTCAAACATTTTGATATACATTAACTCTTTGTGTGACTCTTGTTCTGATAGGTCGACGTCTTCACCGTCAATACTACACGTCCACGGGATTAACTCACCTTTGACACGGACTTCTAATTTGTCGTTTGAATAATCAATCCAACCTTGTACGTCCATTGTGAGTTCGATGTCTTTGTTGTCTTCTGTAGTATATTCGACACGTATCCAATCAGGTGTATAACCACGTTTCGATTTAGTGTCGGCGTCTAGATATAGTCTCATATAGTATCCCCTTTCTAGTTATTTATTGACGTCTATATTCGTCACAATGAGGTCTTCGTTGTAATCTATTTGTAGGATGAGATTAACTCCACCTCGGGTTACTAACTTAAATAGCCCGTCGAACGCTGGTTGCCCTGTTTCATAAGGGGTTTTCTTACCTTGTTCGACTTCGTATAATGCGAATAAGAATAGAACTTCAAGATATTCATCAACATTATCTATCCTATCTAGTGACGCAAGGACTTCATGTCCGAATTCACATATTTTATCGTCTCGACAAAGTTCGATAAATAATTGAACTAAGTCTCGTCGTAGTTTTGGTTTTTGACTTTCGTTAGCATTTTGTAGCTGTATTAATTTATTTGGTATCATATCTATCCTTTCTAGTCTATAATTAGGACTTCGTTTGTATCCATTAACCTCATCGATAACTTGTCGCAAATCATCTTCGTCGACAAAATATTCAGATAATGGTTTTTGGTAATTTCGCAAACGTGAGATGTGTATAATTGTTCATAATTGTCCGTTCGTTGTTTGAACGTACTTAAATAAACGTTCGAATGACCGTTCGAATGAATGTTGTATTGAACAATTGTTGTCTACAAATGTAGACAACAATCACACTTACGTCTACATTTGTAGACGTAAGTTTGTACAATACAGGCGTTTATTATGTGCTGAATAATCGACAATCACTCCCGACGCAATGGTATGATATGAAACAGTGCCTATTATTGTCTTGTTTGCCAAATAAGTAGAAACAAGACTCATCGCTTCATCTGGAGTGTTCGCGACACCTAAGAGGGTATCATATGTTCTGTCGATATCCCTGAACCTTTCATATACTTCTATCGGGTCGGTTTGTATCACTTTGTACATCATATCAGGTACCTACTACGCTAATAGTTGAATGAAACTATTGTGCGAAATCCCTTCCGGTGAAAAATCGATAGTGTTTTCGTCTTTTTCATCTACAATTTGGATACCGACAACTTCACAAAATGTTTTAAGGGACATTGCTGCGTTTGTTTTACGCTCTACAAGTTTGATAAGGTCTTGTGATTGTACTTCGTCTGGTATATGTCCACCTATCGAAAAATTGGTCAGGATAACCCTATCTGATGTAGTTACCGCGAATGTAAGAGGGTCGTTGCTGGCTATATGTGTTTTGAACACGACCTGATGAGGTTCGATAACGACACCGTCTTTTATCGGCGCATCGGTTGACCCTATAAAGATGTCAAATCCATCAGTCTGACCACGTGTCGAAAATGGACTCATGTTAAACACATACGCATCATGTTGTGGGTCTACAACTTTCATAGCTTCAGATGCCTTACCATGTGAATTGAGTCTTATCATATCCCCTGTATATATAACGTTATGGTTACGACCGCTGTACCAACCCACATGTTCACCTGTGATAGATTTGGCGTGTAAATCCAAATCTTTATCACTTTCCCAATATATACCAACCTGCATTTTTGGCTCAAATGGTAAGTTCGAATACATAGGGTACGCTCCTATGAAGTTTTTACCCGATGTTGGCATCTTAATATCTACAGTTGAGTCTCCAAGGTACACATTGTGGTCGGTATTTTCGTAACGACGTTTTAACTCCTGTAGGATTAGAAGTTGAGCACTTATTATGCGTTCCATTTCGTGTTTTTTGGTTATAGGTTTGATGTATGTTCGACCATTACGTACACGATAAAGTTGTAGATGTGATGAGTCTTCTGTTATTTGTGTTAATTCGTTTAGATAATTATACAGTTTGATGAGTTGATACGTCGGTATTTTTTCCCAATCAATAGCATAATAATCCCTCTCTAGGATGGTCTGAGATGAGTGGTTTACGTGCACCCTATCTGAAACACGTTTCATTCGGTTAATAATTGGTCGTAAGTCTTTTACGTGTCGACGAATAATTAACCATATTTTCTTATTAGGTCGGTAATGTTTTGCGAGTTCTTCGATACCTACCATATCCACGTAACTTTTGACAAAGTTTAAGACCTGTGTTTGGTTTTTGAACTCTCTATCAAATTTGTCTATTTCTTTTTGCGACTTAATAAACTCAGTTGCGTCTGTCACAAGATATATTAATTGACGTAAGAAGATTTCTGGGTCTTTGCTTGCGATACCCATATCGGTAATGAGTTTAACCTGTAATTCTTTATTACCAGGGATGTCATAAATCTCATACTCTTTTAATACCTCGGCGAACTCAGCAATATCACTACTAGGTAATGCGAATGGTTCACTAACGAATTTTACTAATTCTTGTTTGAGACCTTGTGTATCATTTGGTTTGATTGTTATTAGATGTTTTGCGACATAATCAAAAATAGATGTGTCGACATCATTTGGGATATACTCACCTGCAGTGTAGTAGTGTACCAAACGTTCTATAATTGTCTCCATGTTTGATTTATTTTCCGCTGTAGCGAAATCTGAATAAAATGTTGCATTAGCTGTTGTAGGGTCAAATCCGTACATACTTATAATTTTTTGGTATGTCTCTTTACTTATCGGTTCTAAGCCTTCAATAAACACACCGTACTCTAAAGCTTTTATTGCATAAGAACGCTTAGCGTCAACTTCTTTATTTTTGTTAAATTGTTTGAAATATTTAAGTTCTATCGTCATAATTCTACCTTTCTTTTTTCCTTAATTTTATTATAACATAGGGAGGGTTATTTGGCAATATGGGGCCTATTATATTTTGATATGAAACTGGTCAATGACAGTGTCGTGGTCATACATAGTCACAATTACGTCGTTTATAGTAAATCCGATTTGATTTATTATATGCTGATATTGTTCGTGGAATTTAGGAAATGTAACTTCGACATATTCCAGTTCGATAGATGTCAGACTTGGGAATTTTAATTTTAACTCATCCATTGTGCTATCACCGAATATTCGTTTGAACCATTGGTTGTCACTCTGTACTGTTGTAATTACGTCAGTCTTGATTTCGATAAACCCTTCCTCTTGAGCGAGGGTAACGATTTCATCGCTTAGTATTTCTATTCGTCGCCTAAAATACATACTGACTCCGTATACACAAAGAGATAATATAGCCACGACCATTGTTGGAATATTTTGACCAGGTATAAGGGCTAGGATTACCCATAGTATAAATCCGATATAGTACATCAACATTAGTCGTTTGTTCCATCGCGTTTTGGTTTGGTATTCATCCATTAAGGCTAGTATATTTACTTTTATGTGTTTTGTCATGTGGCACCTACTTTCTGTTTTTGGACTTGGTCCGAAATTTTACTTTTTATTCATGTACGTCAATTTTGTCAGGCACCTCCGATAATAAATATCTAATCATACGTGTGAAATTGTCACATGCGGTGTTGATTTGCTCTTCGATATTAGCCATAGTGAGATATGTACTATTATTTCTTACCGGTTCGATGACTCCAAGTTGTGTAAACTCTCCGTAGCAATGACTATCTATTGTTATGCATGGATACTCCTCATCTAATTCGGCTAGGATACGTACGGGTGTGTTATATACAACTGCGTCGCCCAACAGGCTACCTATACTTTGACCTATTACATGTTCGACTGTTAATGCACGTTCCAATATTTGTTTGAATACGGGTAGCTTGTCAAGTATATATTGTTTGACCTCATTTTTATTCATTTCGTCATCGATTTGGCAGACCTGTATGACGCAATCCTCCGTATCTGTTGTTGTATGATATTCATTTTTGGATAAAGATAATACATCTGCCGACTCATTAACAATCTGTTCAACTATTGCGTCTAGATTGTCAAGTATGTGTTTTTCGTATTGTAGCATAACTTAATCCTTTCTTACTAATTTTTCTATAGCTATATACTTGGCGACTTCTTTTAATATCGCGATACTCTCTTCGTATGTATAAACTGACACTCTGCGATACTGAAGCAACCTACGAAAGTCACAATCTATCTGGTGCAGGGATAGTCCGAATGGTTCGAACCCAGCGAGAGTTTGCCAAAATGACTCAGGATAAGGTAAATCATTGTCGAACTTTATATTCCCTTTACGATATTCATTGACCAAATAGTCAACTTCACATGAGCGCTCTATAAGGTCTCGTAGTTGTTTTTCCCCGATGAATTTGACCTTTTTTCGTGTTTGTTCCTCAGGACTCAGCACCTCGTAGTTACTTATTAGTGGTTTTAGATGTTGGTCTAGTTGTGACATCGTTCACCCGCTAACATTTGGAGAGTAATCGGTAAATTATAGTCATAATGTTCGTCTATATACTTGTAAGGGGTTTGTGTGTAAATATAGTGTTCTAACTCGTCTGCGGACATATTTGTATATGGTTCGAGTATTGTTAGTATTTCTTGTTTTTGTTCAGGTGTAATCTTCTCTCTTACAGTTCGGACTTGAAGTGGTTTTGGAATACTTATAAACACACACGTCGGACCATCTGGTGACGTGTAAAACCTGAAAGCTGGTCGTCGGTTTGTCAAATAATACATAAAACAGAGATGATTGAGTTGTTTTGTAGTAACGTCAAATGTGTCACTGAGTAGACACACTAATTGATTCGTATTCATTAATTTACACCTCTCTTATAATCAATCGCTCGAAGCAATTGTTCGTTGATTTTCTTCAATTCTTTTTTATCACGAGGGTCAGTACCTGTGGTAATGGTAATACACCCGTCATTTTGATATTTGTTTTCGTCAGCATAGTTGATATCGATACCAATTAAAACCGCGATACGAAATGGGTCCAACCCAGACTCTTCGTTGTACGGAATATCTTTAACTTTCTCAAGATAGTCTCCTAAAAAGTCTTTAAATTCTTGCGGCATCACGTCTCCGTATGTCTTTTGCCGTCCTGAGACGCGTCTTATTATTGTAACATCGTCTTCGAACTTGACTTCAAAGACTTTTGTTTTACTTTTTGTTATTTCGACTTTAGTTTGTACTGGTGTTAATACACGACCACAAAAGTCAATCGTGTCAACCATTGGTGTGTCTTCATTTCTAATTTGTTCATTTACTATCGTTAGTAAATTTTCTCTTGTTAATTTCATTTTTTTCCTCCTTTCGCCGAGGTCGTTATCTATAAAGATGAAGGGGTAATGGGGTAACCCCATGGTCGCTCATTTGTGTATACAAATGAGCGAAAAAAAATATACTTTGACTTCCATTTTAGTTATTTGTGTGATATAATAATAGTAAGAATAAACAAAGGATGTGATTACCATTAAAACATATCATGTAGGTGGATTTAACCCACTTAATAGGTGTAAAACTTTAGCGGATGCAATTTCTAAAGCTAAAGATGATGATGTGATTGAATTACATAAAACAATTAAAGAATCGGTATCGGTAGACAAAGCCGTAATAATCAAAGGTAATAAGAATAAGTTCACGGTTACGCAAGGTTTAGTTGGGATTGACGCCCAGAACCATGTTGTAATTGAGGACGTTAATTTTATTTGCGAAACGCGTAGTAATGCTGTAGTGAGCCATAATCGGATAGAGTTAAATAATTGTACATTTGCGTTAAAAGGGCCTGTACGAGAATTCTATCCTCTACTCTGGATTAAAGACGGTTCAGCACGTATTCAAGACTCGGTTCTAATGAGTACCCAAGTAGGTGAAGATGCGTCGCTATCTTGCCTCGGATGCGAATTTGTCTCGTATTATGGTGGTGATGTGGAACTTAAAAATAGAGTTGACCAAAACTTCATTAACGGTGAGTGTCGCATGGAAGATTGCGTATTATCATCTATTGTTCTGAGTAAATTCGAACTTAACCATTGTACGCTTCGAAAATTCGTTACACTCGGAGATGGGACTTTGAATTCTTGTATCCTACACCCTATACATAGTGAGCCTTCGGTCAAACTTGAAAAAGAGCACGCACGTGGACCATTAGGTGGTCAGACTAACAATTTAGTTTGTACTTATTTGGTAGGTGAGGTGTTCATTAACGACTTGAGTTATGATGGTGACGCTGACTTTATTGGGTTTTATAGTACAGGGTGTGATGTAACTATTAAAAACACCAACTGTGCAGAACATATACTATCTAACAAACTTATCGATTCGACCTTCAGTGCTATGGATGTGGTTGATAATAACTATTGGGAGTTCGAACGAACTACTGCGTCGTTTGTGCGTTCGACAGTTAACTCAAATAGTAAACAAAAAACAGCGGTCGAAAAACTTAACGAATTAATAGGTTTACGAAGAGTGAAAACTGAGATTGAGAAGATACTAATTAACAACAAACAACGCAAAGTTAATCAAAATAAAGACTTTGACTTCTCTTATCATATGATTTTTGCCGGTGACCCAGGTACGGGTAAGACGACCGTGGCTCGTATTGTTGCCGAAGCATTATTCGAAATAGGCGCTATACCTGAAAATAAATGTACTCACGCAACGGTTGACTCACTTATTAAAGGGTATGTTGGTCAGACGGCTAAGAATGTTAAAGACATTGTAGATAAAGCTCGTGGTGGGGTGCTATTCATCGACGAAGCGTATCAGTTAGCGGTCAAAGACGGTCAAAATACGTTCAACGATGATGCATTATCAGTATTGATTCGTGAAATGGAAGATAATCGTAGTGACCTAATTGTAATCATGGCGGGATACACAAAAGAAATGAAAGAATTACAAGCCTCAAATATCGGTATTGAGCGTCGTACAACTTGGATTGAGTTTGACGATTATACACCACAAGAAATGGCGCAGATATTTGAACTTATGCGTAAATCTAACGAAATCGAATACGAAGACCCACGCCTTGAGCAACTCATGCCTGTTGTGTTTACGAAACTGACTGAATTACACAAATCTAAACCGGACACTAATGGTCGTGTTACAAATGGTGGTAACGGAGGTCTGGTGCGAAATGTACTACAGAGTATCATTACAGCACGCAACTATCGAATCGCAAAACAAGGGGGTACTGAATGTATCACAAGTAAAGACATAGAGACTGGATTCAATGAACAGGTTGATAGTGTCCATAATAGAAAATAAAAGAAAGCCTTATCGGCTTTCTTTTTTGCTTATCAGTCCCTGATATATACACTTATAAGTTTTAAGTCTAATACCGTAGAGTCCGAATGTCATTATATTGACAAATTCTCCGAATATGAAGAATTGTATAGGGACAATTGACTGCGACTTAAACGCTTTACGGAATGAACCTAGTTTGAGTGCTGTCATTTGGTAATATGAAAGCACACTCATTGTGAGTAGTGGTAGGATATAAAATATCTGAGATATAAATCCTAACGCTATTGTCACCATAATTATAGGTATGAGATATAACTCCTTAAACACATACATCTTCAGTACTTTTAATTGCGAATAGTTCGTACCAGTTATGCCCGCGTACATTAACCTGATAATAAATATGTGGACATTTACCCAGATAACTAATCCAATCACTACTAATCCTACTTTGAGCCAATCGGGTTCGATGATGAGATGCCCGAACGAGCGTAACCACCGATTGAATAGTAATAGCGTTTCGTATACGGGGTCAAAAAGTATCACTAACATAATTATATTGAAGATAGCGTTCACTATACTCAATTTATATAATTCGCTCGCGTCTTTGATAAGTGTTTTCGTTTCTTTATGATACTCCGATACCTTAATAATATGTTCTTTTATTTTACTCATACAACACCTACTTAAATGTGACGTCAACTATTTGTGCTGCCTTGATTGTGTTACGACCAGAACCAGACACACCTTGTTTACATAGGTCTGTGATTTTAAATGTTTGTTTGTTCATCGTCACTGTCTTCGCACCTTGTGGTATATCGTAGTACGCAATTAGCGTCTCTTTTGTTTTCCCTGAGGCGACTTTGGTTGCTTTTTGTTTGGTCATATATTTATTCATTTCAGTAACTCTCACATTACCATTTGCGAATATAAACAGACCTAAATGCTCACCTGGTAATGAGACGGTAGTTGTCATACCGACGATATTTTCCGCATCAACTAATGCTGTTGCTAGTGTACCTCTATCTTTTGTTGGTTTTTGGTTTTCGAGGTGTACGTTCCACAAAATACCTTCTGTATCGAAAAATCCGATACGCCCTGATGATGGTATTTTGGTCGCCCCTTCAAATTCATTATCTTCGATACGTACATATTGATATTGGTCAATACTTACGAACTTGTCTACAACTTTTTGTTCTATTTTCGGTGCAACTGTTGCGTCTTCTTGGACTATTTCTGTGTTTCTAGTAGGGTTCATCATTGTTAGTGCTTTTTGGTGGCGTTTGATGATTAATTTGAGTCTGACATCGTAATCGTTTACGATACGTGATGTTTCGTCTATATCTTTCTGAAGCGCTATACCTTCGTGTACTAGAGACTCCCTATCGAATTGTGATAGTTTATAAATAGGGATTGATGCGATATGCTCAGCTTGTTCTTGATTAAACCTGAACGACTTTATAGTTTTATGGTATTTCTTGGGTACATCTAATACCTTACCTGTAGTTAGAACCTCTATGAGTTCAGCTTTTGATTTCGACGCTTTTGCCGAAGCTACAACCTCGTCGATATAGACTTGTAATAATAACAACCCTTGAACGACATTCATTCGTCTTTCTAAGTCTGCTAGTTTTACTGCGTGTTCTTTTTGAACAATTTCGTCCTGGAATTCCATATATTCTTTGAAGTATGATTTGAGTGAATATTGTTTTAGTCGTCTGTTATTTAATGCTAAGAAACTAAATCTCAGTGTAGACTCCATACGAGTTTTAGCGAACACTAGTTTCATAGCCTCCTCAGGGTCGGCACCTTTGACTAATGTTAACTTAATATCGATACCGTCTTTACCACTGTTGTCCTCCACCGCATTTATCAAGTGTAATTTTGGTGGGATTCTCTTACCTTTTTGTTTGGTTTCAAGTGTACCTTTAGCTAGTTCGGTAATGAGTGTGTCCATTGACCCTGATAGCGTATATGGTAATTCATAGATGTGAAGGGTATGTGTCTTTTTATTGTAACGGATACGTCCCTGAACACGTATATTCCCTTCTCCTGTTTCATAAATACCTAATAGGTCGTCTTGATTAATGATGCGGCCTGCAGATGGGAAATCTGGTCCCGGCATAATTTTCATTAAGTCCTTTGTTTTAGTTTTTGGGTTTCGTGCATACTTAATAAACGCACTCAAAACCTCATGCGGGTTGTGTGGGGGTATATATCCTGCGATACCCACCGCTATACCAAACGAACCATTAATAAGTAGGTATGGTAACTGCGCAGGAAGTATTGTCGGCATAGATTCGGTGTCGTCATAGTTTGGTACAAAGTCCACGACACCTTTTTTGAGGTTTTCACCATATAAGTCACCTAACGGTGTTAATTTGGCTTCTATATACCTTGCGTCAGCGGCTGAGTCCCCGAATATTGACCCATTATTTCCTTTTACGTGAATTACTCCTAGTGGGTTTTTCCACCATGTCGATAATGTCACTAGCGCACCGGCGATTGCTTTATCACCATGTGGGTGATATTTCCCCATAACCTGACCAACAATTTTACTCACTTTGGCAGGTCTATTTTTAGATGTGAGTTTCGAGTCTAACATCTCGTAGACTATCTTTCGATGTACAGGTTTTAACCCGTCACGTACGTCAGCTACAGCCCTATCTTCGATAGTATGTAGACCATATTCGATATAGTCGGATTTAAACATCTCCGCGACGTTTGCTTTTCTAATATTTGTCATCGGTCCAGTTACCTTTCTTATCCTTATCGTATTGCCTTACTAAATTATCTAACCATGCCCAGTTATCCCCGTGATTGTCAAGGGGTTCGACATCTTGTGTTTGTAACCATGCTGAAAAATCAACAACATTATCGATATAAATAGTATCATAATCTCCCCAGTCCCAGACGGTTAAATTTATGTCAAATCTGTTTTTATTTTCATCTTCAAGGACGAGGCTACCTTCATCGACATAAGCCGTTCCGAAGCAATAGTCGCATGTCCCTGTTTGGACATATTGATAATTTGAGTGTAAGTCTATTATTTTGTATTTCATTTTATTCACCTCATAGTTGTTTCTCTTCTTATTATTTTAACATATTCTCGCATTCGTGTAAAGGGTTTGTGGGTAGTTGTTAAAAAACCGGAAAAAAAATCAGGTCAGTCGAACACCCATCGGGTACAATTCATTATTATTTCTCCTTTCTAATAATGCGAGGTAGGGTCAGGAGAACCTGACCCATTTTTTTGGTTTTGTTAACCGATGTATCCAAAGGGATTTGAACCCTTACGATTTTACTCGCCAGCCCCTCAAGCTGGTGCGTCTGCCTATTC
>ERZ772799.172-NODE-172-length-27199-cov-3.352343_pt1 | contig 27199 bp, 27 predicted proteins | sample MGYA00511345_ERZ772799 | MGnify/ENA primary metagenome ERZ772799 (study PRJEB29015, sample SAMEA2738037) | human oral metagenome | biome: human oral; feature: human-associated habitat; material: saliva | place: China | collected 2238 ... | reverse complement strand
GTGGAAGGCGCTGTCGTCGTGAACAAGGTGAAGGAGGCGAAGGAGGGCATCGGCTATGATGCCTATAGAGAGGAGTATGTGGATATGATTGCGGCGGGAGTTGTTGATCCTGTAAAGGTCACAAAATCTGCCATACAAAATGCTGCGTCTGCATCTGCAATGATGCTTACAACAGAAGCATGCATCGTTGATGTTCCTACCGAGGGCGCCATTGACAAAATTTTGGGAACCCGAAAGGCAGGAGCAATGGACAACATGGGAGGAATAATGTAAACTTTGGTATTTTATCATAACAAAAAATGACCGGACTTGATCCGGTCGTTTTTTATTCCTGCAGAGTTTCAGGATCAATGGATTGTTGATCGCAATCCGTTGCTTTTGTGAGATTGAGAATACTCCGTATTTCTTGTCGTGTTCGATATCGTTTGTCAAAATCAATATTCAGGGCATCTCCGATTTTTTTCAGGGTTTCATCGATATAGGTTGTCATAAAGATGTTTTGCCCGATATTTACTGCCATACACTTTTTTAGACTTCTTATAATTGTGGGTTTCTGATACTGCAAGTCGGTTTTATGCTCTATAATTCTTGTGATAATTAAAGCAATATAACGGATCATAAAGAAGGATGATAAGTGATTTGACCAAGAGAGTTCGCTTGGTCTTGCACTATAGTCATTTTTCTTTTCTTTAAATAATTCATCGACTTCCCAGAGGTCTTCATATACATTGAGGATTTCATCATCTTCCATTTCTAATTCGCTGGTTGAAAACATATAATATCCATCCAGAATTTCTTCCTTCATCAGCATTGAATGGTTGATATCGAGAGGATGATTGTGCTCGGTATGACCGGAAGTATTGCGGTTAGCTGAGATTAAATCCTTTCCCATGAGTAGGATCGACTCTCTGGTTGCTGTTTCCCACCGGGAATAGATGGCATCAAAAATAAAAACTTGTTTCTCCTTGAGCCTGATCAATTCTTTTTCTCCGTATTTATTTTTTATACGAATTGTCTGTGTAAATATGCGAGACTTGATTTTTCTACCGTTTCCCAGGCAGCGATATCCCTCATCGTTTAAAAGATACTTCTGTGTGGCCTCATCGACATCCCTTACATTATGATTGACGATATATCCGTGACCTGCCCTGATAATTCGGTACAGGTAGTTGTAACTTGAAACCTTGTGGTTGGCAACTATAATAATGCGGTCCATGTCAAACTCGGAACGGGCTCGCTCGAATATGGGTCCCATGATGGGAATATCTCCCGGAATCCTTTTGAACAAATTATAGGTGATGGGTATTCTATTTTGATCTACAAAGAGTCCCATCTGGATCAGTGGGCTGGGTCTGGGCACGCTGGCATCATCCTTTGCTTCGTACCATTTATCGTAATCCGCCTCAAAGTAATGGGTAGTGGTATAATAAAAGACTGTATTGGTGTTTCTGCCCACCGTATTACAGATATTTTCATGGATCCATGATTTAAATTGAGTGCGGTATTGTGTTAAAAAAGTAGAGAAATCATATATATCTTCCAGGCTGTAACCGCAGCCTTCAAAGAAACGATGGCGGATGGAATATGTGTAGGTCAATGCTCCGGGATAAAGAATTTCTCCGAATGTAAGGAGCTTCATCACTTGGTCCAGACGGTAATCAGCACCGTAGGATGTCTGTCGGTTATTAAAGAACTGATTGATTTTCAGCGAGTGATAAACAGAGGAGAGAGCAACATATCCGAAGCTTTTGGAATGGTGATAGTCGGAATGGATTTTCTCTGATAAATTGACCTTAATTTCAACTATCCCATGTGAGTTGTTATATTCTGTCGTCATCTTCTCTGCAACCTCAGTGAAATGAGCAATGGGATCATCATATTCTTTTTGCAGATCTTTGAGGTAGCCCAGATTACGGATACGCTTTCGTTTTGATTTTTTGGTCACAGGGTCTCGGTACGCTTGTGCAATGCTTAGATAGATGCCTGCTTTTCTTTTTTCTTTTAACAAAAACATGACGCCCTCCTAATTTGTACATAGAAATTTGATTTGCATATGCTTAGGTTATAAGTCGAATTATATATGATGTAGAGCTTATAAACAATTAGTATTTTTTATAAATTGAATTTGAATTTTCGTTTTGGGAAGATAAAAAGGGCTAAACCCCTTAAAATTAAAGGATTTCGACAGTTTAATGTACTGTAAATTTTTTTATACCGGTTGTTATAACAGACTACAAAAATCTACAAAAAAATAAGTAAAAGACTACACAACACTACACCGGATGTGTTGCTCATCTTTGTAGAAAGATTGAAATTTGAGTGCTTAGAGCTATTGTCAGAGTTTTTTGCTGTCATTGTGCATTTACTTTTGATTTTTGAAAAGTCTATAATTGAATCATAACAAGCGCAATTGTTTCAATAGTGACAACATATACAATGTATACATTGAAGCAATTTTAAACCTATTTAAGTAGAAAGGAGACACCATGGATTTTACATTAAGCAAAAAAGACAGAGCCTTATCAGAGAAGGCAAGAGAATTTACTGAGAAGCATTTGATCCCTTATGAGATTGAGTGCGAGGAAAACAATGGCCTTTCACCGGAGAGCCACAAGGCGATTACCGAACAGGTTATGGCATGGGGCTTCAACGCAACAAACCATTCCAAAGAACACGGTGGCGCAGGATTCACTCTATTTGAACAGATGTTGGCAAGTGAGCAATTCGGTAAGGTTACGGGTGCAATCTGGGACGCAGTTCCTCAACCTTCCTTCCCAATGAAGTTTGGTACTCAGGAACAGATTGAAGAATATCTGATTCCTGCAAACCAGTGCAAGAGAAGGGATGCTTATGCAATCACAGAAGCAGATGCAGGTTCTGACCCTACTGAATGTCAGACAACAGCGGTAAAGTGTGATGGCGGATACAAAATCAACGGTGAAAAATGGTATGTAACTGTTGGTAATATCGCAGACTTCCTGTTGGTTCATACCCATCTTGATGGAGATCCTGCAAAGGCAACCGTATTCTTTGTAGAGAAGGATACTCCGGGCGTAAGCATAAAGAGAACTCCGGAATTTACACATCATTTTGCATTCAAACATCCGGAATTCACCTTTGATGATGTAGTCGTTGATGAATCCAAGATACTGAAGGGAATCGGAGAAGGCTTCACCATGACAAAGGATTGGTTCGTTGAAGCCAGACTGGGAATCGCTGCAAGATGTGTCGGCGGAGCAGAAAGAGTGCTGGAAGTAGCCAACGAATGGGCTGCAAACCGTGTTCAGGGTGGTCAGATCATCAGAGATTATCAGGTAATTGAACATATGCTGGTTGACATGACAATGGAAATCATGGCTGCAAAGTCTCTGCTTTACAGAGTGTGCTGGGAGATTTCCGGAGACATGGATCGTAAACTGAAGCATGCAAGAGCATCTGCAATCAAGTTGTGGTGTTCTGAAATGGTTAATAGAGTAACGGACATGGGTGTTCAGATCCTCGGTGGACGTGGATATATGAGAGAAAACCCTGTTGAGAGACTCTGGAGAGACCAGCGTGTTGACAGAATCTGGGAGGGTACTTCCGAAATCCAGAGAAATGTAATCGGAGGTATGATCAAGAAGAGAGGAACTGATCTCTACACTGAATGGGCATACGAAGAGTAAAGCAAATACTTTTGTCGTAATAGAAAAGCCTGATTACTCGCATTAGAGGAGGAACTATGGAACCATTAAAAGGAATTAAAGTTCTTGATTTAACAATAAATTCCAGCTACTGTGGGATGGAACTGGCAGACTATGGCGCAGAAGTGATCAAAGTTGAAGAACCCGGCGGAGGAGATCCGCTGAGAGGACTGGCTCCATTAAAGGATGGGGCCAGTCCTCATCATATCTACCGCAATCGTGGTAAGATGAGTATAACTTTAGATTTACAGAAGCCGGAAGGTCAGGACATCTTTAAAAAACTGGTAAAAGAAAGTGACGCAGTCATAGAAAACTTTGTACCCGGCACCATGGAAGAACTTGGGCTGGGATATGAAGAGTTATCTAAAATCAATCCTGCCATTGTTTATGGCAGAATCTCTGCCTACGGATCCAAAGGAAAGGGAGCAAAGACTCCACAGTTGGATTTGATTGCCCAGGCAAAGAGTGCTGTTATGCATTTTACAGGATTTCCTGAAAATCCACCAACTAGAATCGGTTTTAATATCTCAGAGCATTATGCAGCAAGTTTTCTCGCCTCGGCAATCTGTATTGCAATTTACAATGCAAAGAAGTACGGAGAAGGTCAGATGGTGGAGACGACGCTTGCAGGTTCTGCAATTGCAATTTCAGAGGATAAAGTCATTACTTATGGTGCGGAGGATGAAGATCCTATGCGTACCGGTAACGCACATCCTCTTATCAATCCATATGATATTCTCAAGTGTAAGGATGGTTATGTGGCAATGGGGATTTCCTCAGATGCACAGTGGACAAAGTTCTGCAAAGCCTTTAATACTCCGGAGTGGGATGAGGATGAGAACTACTGCTCAAATCTGGTAAGAGGCTACCATTATTTTGGAGATCTGAGAGACAAGATTGAAGAGCTGTTTTCTCATTACACTATGCAGGAGATTACGGATATCTGTGATGAGCACCTGATTCCGGGAACTATGTGCAGTACCACTAAGGAAGCTCTCAACGAAAGTCAGCTCAAAGAACGAAACATGATTGTCAGTTTGGAAACAGCAGAATTAGGGACAATCCAAATGCCGGGTCGCCCTATAAAATTTTCGGGAGAGACAGAGGAAGCAATTAAAGATGCTCCTGCACTTGGGGAACAGACGGAGGAAATCTTAGAAGAATTGGGATACGATTTGGAAAAAATCTATCAGCTCAAAGATAGAGGCATCATATAAGAAGGAGAGAAGATGATGAAAAAAAGACCACTTGAGGGCATTAAAGTTCTTGATTTTTCACAGGTTTTAGCTGCTCCATTCTGCGGAATGATGCTTGCAGATATGGGTGCAGAGGTCATCAAGGTAGAACGACCCGGGCTTGGTGATATTTCAAGAGAATACGGTCCTTATAAGAATGATATCAGCCTGTACTTTTGTCAATTCAATAGAGGTAAAAAAGATATCGCCGTAGATATGAGATCCGATGGAGGCAAGAAAGTCATTATGGATCTGGTAGCTGAAGTAGATATCGTAATAGAAAACTTTAAATATGGAACATTGGATAAGATGGGACTTGGATTTGATGATATGATTAAAGTCAATCCTAAGCTTATCTACGGGTCGATTGCAGGATTTGGAACCTACGGTCCGTTGTCACACCTGCCATGCATGGATATTATTGCGGCAGCCAGAAGCGGTCTGGTGGGAACATCAGGGGGAGAAAATGAAGCACCTATCAAGCCGGGTTTCTCGCTTTGTGATACATGGGCAGGACTGCAGCTTCTCAGAGGACTATCTATGGGTCTTCTGCAAAAGGAAATGACAGGAAGAGGATGCAGAGTCGATATTGCTATGCTTGACTGCGCATTTTATATGTGCGAGTCGCCGGTACTGGAATACTCAATGACCGGAGAATTTAGCAAAAGAACAGGGAACCATATTGAGCACTACGCTCCTTACGGAGAGTTCAAAACAAAGGATGGAAATGTAGTAATCGCCGTTTCATCTGAAGAACAGTGGGCAAAGTTGCTGGAGACTCTTAATTTAGAGAAACTTGCAGAAGATGAAAGATTCTCCACCAACGAACGGAGAGTTGAGAACCGTGAAGCACTGATTGCTGAAATCGAAGAAAAAACCGCCGGACAGGGGAGATATGAGATAGAAGCTGCTCTTTGTGCGAAAGGGGTTCCGGCTGCAGCAGTGCAGAGTTTAGCAGAATTTGACCATCATCCGGAAACGAAGGACATAAATGTAATTATTAATGTTAATCAGCCGGAATTTGGTGATTATGTAGCAGTAAATACTCCAATCAGATTCAGCAAGACCCCGGTTGATCCGAATCACCCTGCGGCAGCACATCCGGGAGAACACAGTGTAGAAATCATGAAGGAAATCGGATACAGCGATGAATTGATCGATACACTTCTTGAGAACGGTTCAATTAGTCAGTTTAATTAAATTAGAAAGAGTATCTCCATGAAAGAGTTATTTTATCCAGATAAAGAAAAATGCGTAAGGTGCAGGTGGTGTGCAGAAATCTGTCCTATGGGTGTCATTGACTTAACAACAGATGGTTACCCGACTCCGGTTGAGGAAGCATTTAATCTTTGTATCAATTGTGGGTATTGTGTTGATGTCTGCGAATATGCAGCATTTAATCACGCAGTCCGAAAGAGAAATACAACATCAAAGGCTGCGAAGAGGAGACTTCAGAGGAAGAGAGAGATTAATAGGTTATTAGGGAAACCTTATAAAAGGTTATAGACATGTTATTTTTAGGCATAGGAGGTGAGTACTTATGGATAAGTCAAAGAACAAGAATGTAGAGATCGGTCTGATGATCGTGGCTCTGGTTGTACTTGGAATATTCCTCGTATTCATGGTGCTAAATCCGGAAAAGACCATTGGTGGTATAAGTGGATTCTTCTGGGGTATGATTGGTGCATTGGGTCCGTTTTTTCTTTTACTGGCATTTGGATCCCTGGTATTATCGCTAATTTTGATGTTCAGTAAATACGGAAAGATCAGACTGGGCGACTGCAAACCGGAATATTCCACATTCAGCTGGATGGCAATGATGATGCTTGCATCGCTTGCTGCTGCGGCACTATATTGGTCGCTGACGGAATGGGCATTTTACTATGAGATGCCGGGAATCGGCATCAAACCCAGAACTGCAGAAGCCCTTGAATATTCATTGAGTTTCCAGTTCTATAACTGGGGAATGGTGAATCAGTCTCTGTATGCACTGGCAGGAGTTGCTATCGGATACGGTGTCTATGTAAGAAAAGTCCAATCTTTTCAGACTTCTGCAATTTGTAACGCAATGATAGGAACGCGTATTGGCGATAACGGAAAAACCATTCTTGGTAAGGTAATTGATTTCTGCGTTATCTTAGGAATCCTCGGTGCCCTTAGTTCTTCTCTGGGACTTGCCGTTCCTCTGGCATCAGGAGGGCTGAAAGTACTGTTTGGAATGGAAGCCACACCGATTGTACAAATCGGAATCATTGTAGTGATTGCGGCAGTATATATTTTCACTTCTTATCTTGGAACCAAGAGAGGGATGAAAGTGCTAAGTGATGCAGCAGCTATTTTGTGTGTCGCATTCCTGATATATGTTTTATGTGTGGGTCCGACACAATTCATTTTTAAGAATACGGTGAATTCTTTGGGTAAATGCTTCCAGAATTTGATCCCCATTGCTTTGTTCACGGATCCGATTAAGAAGACAGGGTTTCCTGAAGGATGGACGATTTACTTTGTAGCGTTTTATTTGAACTATGTGGCTATGATGGGAATCTTTATTGCGAAGATTTCCAAGGGAAGAACCATTCGTGAGGTAGCTGCAGCTACAGTGATTGGAATGTCCGCCTGCACATGGATTTTCTTCGGAATCGATGGAAGCTTCTCAATGAATGCTTTCATCACCGGTAAGGTGGATGTAGTCAGTCTGGTTAATTCCGGTGCGGGGCAGGCAGCGATCTACAGTATTCTTGATATACTTCCTTTCGGGGGAACATTGATTCCTTTAGTCATGCTGTTATTGATTGTAGGATTTGTGGCACCTTCAATGGACTCTGCCGCATTGGCACTTTCTGAGACAGTTACAAAATCAGGAGAACCTAAGATGAGGGTTAGGCTGTTCTGGTGTGTTGCACTGGCAGTAATTCCCCTTGCGGTAACCATTACGGGATCCGGTTTTGATGCGATTAAGCAGGTTGCGATCATTGTTTCGGTACCATTTATTGTAATTATTGTCGGTATGGCACTGGGCTTGTTCAAATGGCTGAAAGAAGACAGCCTGAACGGGGTTCACGATAGAAATCTCAAACTGCAAAAGGAAGAACTGATGCAGGCTCAGGAAGTAGTCGCTACAGAAGAGAAGGCAGTAGAATAAGCGATAATATTCCTCTAAAATTAAGGCATAACCATGTGACATCTGTTACTCCTCGTTGTCATATTTAGGGGAATTTTCACATGAACCGCAGCAGTTCCGCCTGTGAATTGATTATATATTTGATAATAACTATGGAACTGCCGGCGGTTTTTTAGATTTAGAATGGAAAAATGGAGGAATTGCTATGAGAGATGAGTGTATTTTTTTCTGCACTTTGAGAGTTCGGTATGGAGAGGTTGATCAGCAGGGAATAGTATACAATGGGAACTATGCAAGTTATGGAGATTTTGCTTTTTGTGAATTTCTAAGAAGCAGGGGCTGTTCTTATAATAATCTGTCGAAGACCCTTGATTTTGAAGTCTGTCATAAGGCATCGTCCTTTGAGTTTTTCAGCAGTGCTTATGCAGAGGACTTGATTGAAATTGGAGTCAAGATTGTGAAAATCGGTACTCGCAGTTTTACCATGGGATATGAATTTAGAAGAGATGGAGAGGATGAGCTTTTAGTCTATTCTGAAGTGGTTTATGTGGGCTATGATGTAAAAAATCGAGTGAGCAGAGAGCTGACCCCCGGATTTGTAAACCTGTTGACAGGATAGAGTGGGAATAGTTAAAAATAGGCTGTAAACCCTTATAAATAGCGGTTTTGCAAGTGGTATGCTTGCAAAATGCTTGCAGATTTTAGAAATACATCACTTGAAGAATAATTTTCAAGGAATACAAAAAGCAACTGAGGATTTTAATCTTAGTTGCTTTTTTTCGCTGATAATGAATTCTAGGGCTATTACTACTTTGCTAAAGTGGTTCATTTAATTTTTTTTAATTTTCCATATAAATTTTTGGTTTTTCTACTCATAGAATCTTCATTTTTAATTAGTTCAGTTAACCACATTAAAGCTTGCTCAATATATCTTTCATCCTTATAAATATTCAAATATGAAAGTGCAAATTCAGCATACTTCTGTGCGTGGTAAACTTTTCGTTTATCACTTTGATAACATTCAGAAAGAATATCCATAGATTCTTCAAGAGATTTTTTAGCTGCCATTGTTTTTTTATCCTTGTTAGCTTCAAACAGTATGATTGCTCGAGCATTTTTTATGCTAAAATTATTTGGTTGCATATGAAGTGCTATATCTATATCTGAAAAAGCCTCAGAAAATCTTTTTGTTTTTGCTTTGTATAATGCCCATTGTTGAAGTGTATAAGCATTTGGTGTATTTTTATAGATTTCCTCGTAAATTTCATCACCGTTTTTATTAAAAACATCAAAAAATAAATCTGCATCATAAGCACTTCTCCTAAAAACATGATTTTTAAAAATAAGACATGGATCCATTTCTTGGACAAATTTTTTAATGACTTTTCCATAATCATTTTTGAATTTAGATACTGCTATAATATGAGTATATTTTGTAAAGAGCGTTGAACGTAGTGAGAAATAATCTTGATTGTAAATTTCTTGGTCAATAGTTACATTTATTTCTGATAAATACGACTGTGCAATATCTATTTTATGTTTTATTAAATCTACATCGGTGGTTCCAAAATAACGAATTAAAACGTCTGTTGTTAATGCTGATTTATTATAAACAAGGTATGCAGTTAACAAGATTAATTCAAATGCTTCCTTATTTTGCGTTTGCACTTTAGTTAAAGATTCCTCTATCTTATCTTGTGAAAGAACATTTTTGACATTGAGAGAGAGTAATTCCAAAATAGAGTATTTATCTTCATCTTTGGTTTTATATTTGAATTTTTTATTTCTTAAGTCCGGTGGGATATTTGAAAATATTCTTTGTGCCTCATTCCGGTCTATATCAAGCATATCAATCTTTTTAAAAGGAACTTTTTCTAGAATATGTTTGGAAGATTCATACATGAAATCATCACTTGTTGCTATTGTTTTTATATTCTTACACTCAGCTAATACTCTATAGGCATTCATATCTTCAGAGCAATTATCTATCAAAAGAAGATACTCATCATTGTTTCTTATGGCATTTTTACATATTAATTTAGCTTCTTCTTCATTTAAATTTTCCACAAAAAAAGTCGGTTTTTCTATTTTGCATGCCACTTGCATTAATGTGGTAGTTTTTCCACCCAACGGAATACCTACTACAATGACATTCTTATTTTTCAAAGAAGTTTCTATAATTGCATTGACGTTTTGTGTTAAATATGCTTTATCCGTTAGTACATAATACCAATGTGTCCTTCCTTGTTCATAAAAATCTTTAATTGGCAAACTTTCAACTTGATTTATGCTTGGAATTGAATACTTTTTCCAAAAATCGCTTGGTTTATGTGATGTTTTTTCAACTTCAGTCTTTGATAATTCGGTATCAATTTCTTTTAAAAGAGATTCTGTATCTCCGATTATAACATTACATCCCAAATCTTTAAAAAACTCTATCTCATCACTATCTGGCATTAACTGAATCCATATATCTTGTTTTCCTTTTTCTAAGACTCTATCAATTACGGCAGAAACGCTTCCATCGTGAAAACCATATCCCCAAAATATTGTCGGCTTACGCAACAAAGCACTTTCCGTCATTGAAAATAGACCTTTATTTTGATGATCAACATGGCATAACTCAAACTTTCCGAAATATAACTCAGACTCTGTATTCAAAATTTCTCCATGTAAAGGGATATATTCTATTGCAGAACCATCTTTTTTTACTGCACCATAATAAGAAATGTTATTTAAGTAATATCTATTACTTTTGTCTATAATTGCATAAATTAGATTATCAATATTTGTGGTTATGATGCTTGAAATATTAAATTTGTCCAAAACGCAGTAAGATGAATTGAAATCATTAACTTTATATTTTTCTCGAAGAAATTCCTGAAATTGTTCTTTACAGTTCCTTTTTAAAATGGAAGAAAGTTTTTCGAGGTCTTTAGAATATTTTTTATCTATTTTAAAAGTTTCACATATTTCTTTACATAATTCATTGGCTATGGGAAGTCGGCGTCCTGTTGGAGATTCTAATACAGAAAAACCTGCTCCGATAAACAAATTTACTCCAGTTTTTAATTTTTCAAAAAATATATTTTTATTATCTATTGTTATCATGGTGTCTCCTTTATAACTTGTTATTTTAAATCACCTTGCTTCTGTAAATAAGCTGCCTATACAATGCTTTGCCTGTATTCAAAATTAGTAATAACAACTAAATCTGATATTAGCAATTATACTCAAACTTTGAGTTGTAGCAATATTTTTCGTATTTTTTCTATTGTATTTTTTTAATATGAAGATTTAAACATTGAATTGTTCCTTCGAAATTGTATCTATTCTAAGTTTATGCAATAACCGCCATTTAAAATTTTGTAGTGATAAGTTATTTATAGACTATTATAGTCATCTTTTTTGAGATTTGAAAAAGTCATATTAACATATTAATCCTTAATTCTAAATAAAATGTTTCTACATAAGTTCACATCTCTTTTCAAAACTTAACCTCTGTATTTAATATGTAATTGCATTAATAATCCCAAAGACATATTTTTATAGTAAATTATTTTCTTTCAAATATTCAATTCTCTTTTTTAGAATCTCATCTCTTGAAAGTTCTTCAAATTCTTTCTGTGTTAGTGGTAGAGAATAATACTCTACAGATTTATCTTTCATAGAATCAAACTGTTCTTTTGTAATAGAGTAGGACTCCAAGTCAAACAGATTATCAGACAACTCTTTTAGGATATTGCATACGTCAGCATTAAAAGCGTGTTCTTTATCATTACCATAGAACACAAGCTTAACATTCCATTTATTTTCATCGGTTTCAATGTCATTATTGGGGAATTTATCTTCCACAATTATTTCAAATCCGATTTCTTTTTTCATTGCCAGTTCATACATAAATAATACAAAATCTCTCATGCTTGAAAGACCGAAAGTATAGTCACTTCTTCCGGCAAGCCAGTCTAAAGATACATTGCATTTATCGGCAATATCTATCAGAACATCTATTGTAGGATTATTTTTACCATTTTCGTAAGCAGACATTGACGGTTGAGGTATTCCTAAAAATTCTGCAAACTCCTTTTGTGTTTTTTTATTTATAGAACGAAGATATTTCAAACGTTCCGATACAGTTTTATTATTCATATTATAATCTCCTATATTTATTATATCTTATTATATCAAATCGTATACTAAAAATAAAGAGAAATTCTGATAAAAATTATAAATAACTATTTACTTCTTTTATATAAATCAGTATACTGATATATATCGCAAGTTCAAATAAACGAGAGAGGAGGAAAAATATGAGAAAAATGTATGTTGATGCTGAAGAAGTCAGCAAAGATTGGGGAGTTTCCAAACCCAAAGCATACAAAATGATAAAAGAATTAAATGAGAGAATGCTAAAAGACAATCCGAACCTGATAGTGATTGCAGGTAAGGTTAATCGAAAATTTTATGAAGAAAACTGTTATGGACAAACGAAAGAAGTATAGGAGGTGATGATGTGTCAGCCAGCAAGGATAAAGAAAGAGGTACATGGAAAATCTATTTAAGGTATGTTGATTGGCAAACGTAATATCTATTTTATTATTCCAATTTTAATAGCGCTTATAATATCAATAATAAAAACTTTTGATTAATATCAATTAACGGGAACAACAGCTCTTTTGATTTACTGGATTTCTATTACTTTATTCAATACTTTTAATCGTTTGTTATTAACTGCATAACCTTGAACAATATATTCTTTTAATATAGCTGTAGCCCATTTTCTAAATGCAATACCTCTTTGAGACTTTACTCTATATCCAACGGAGATAATCATATCGAGGTTGTAATAATCAAAAATTCTTTCTACGGATCTGTTGCCTTCATTTTGAACTTGTGCAAATTTTGCACAAGTTGAACTTTGCTCTAATTCATCTTCCTTAAATATGTTTTTTATATGTCTTTGTATTACAGAACGATCCCTGTCAAAAAGTTCTGCCATTTCTTCGACCCTTAACCAGACAGTTTCTTTATCCGGTGTAACTTCCACAGGAAGCTCCAACTCACCGTCTTTATAAATAATAACTTCATTATTCATAAAATTTAATACCTCCTAATTCAGTAATTTGTCTGCTTCCAATATAAATAAATTGATAATTTTTTCTTTTGAATCCTTATCTTTTGCACTATCATATCTAGAAGCAAATTCTTGGTGAAGTACTTTTATATCATCAAGTAAGGTTGAATCTTTATCCAATGTACCTCGTCTTATTCTTCCATAGATTCGATTGTAGTAGGTTGTGAATACCTGATATAAACGATTTTCCGATTGTTTTTTCTTATATGTTTTTTTGCTTGCATATTCCTGACAAGTTGCATTTGTTCCTTCTACTTTTCTTAAACAATACTCAGCAAGGCTTGAGTAACGGGCTATGAAGTATCTATTGCAATTCTTACATTTTCTAAGACTCATTTCCTCATGTATTAGACTTTGAACTGTTTGTCGTAAAAATCTAATAATACTATCACAGGTAGGAAATTCCAAAGGGGCATCTAATTTATTTGGGAGTGTTTTTATTATATCTTCCCAAGAACTAAATAATTTATCTGTGTTAGTCCTTACAAAAGGATTTAATTCATTGAATACTAGGTCATTTTTGTTTTCTTGATTATATGCTTGATAAATTAAAGCTATCTCGGATGTGGGGAGTTTAATTTTATATTCAGCAAACAAGTTGAAGATGTCTATTACTTCCTTTTTCATTTTAGCTAAATTGTTAGTAAGAAAAATAATAGAGTTGTGTAATTCCACATAAGAATCAATGGCAGAGTCCACATCAACCTTATAGTAACCGGAGTATAGATTGTTTTTGCATAGCAAATACCTGAGGATTTTGAAAATATCCGGATAGAGCATATGAGCGATAGGATATAAATTTACAATAGCTTTATAATCATCAAGATATTTTGTTATGAAGATTTCTACATCATCAATGCTTGGGGTAAATAGGAAATTTGGCAGTAGAAAAAACGGCATAAAAATGATATAATATTTGCGATTATTGAGAGATGAATTTAAATTTCTATATGAAAGGGAAGACGGTGTGGAGGAAATCTCGAGTTTTATATACGATAAACCTTGGATAATAGTTGTTGTTATGGCGATAATGTTCTACATAAGTGTAGGGTTTTTGATATATCGGCAATCTAAGTACAAGAACGCTTTTAAGATAATTAAGAGTATGAAACACAACAATGAATTATCCAAAGTGTATCTTAGGATAGATAACGGATATGGCAATTTCTATGATGTTGTAGTTAGTGATGATGGGAAAACGTGGTATAGAGCCTTCTTTTCCGAAGAAGTATTAGCACCATCGATATTACTACCACCGGGACAATATGCGATGAGGTTTTCCGTAAAATCGCGTTCAGGAGTTTCAGCATATCACAGCAAAAAGGGAACTTTTTATGCTGAAGTTACAATAGAACCGTTTATTGATACGATGATCGTATTTGATAATAATACATTGGATAGTTGGCAAGAAGATTATAAGGAGGAAAATTTAGATGGGTGATCTAAGAATCAATTTTATTGACAACTGGGAAAAGAAAGATGTTAATTTAGAAGAGCTTACACATGCACTGGAGGATGGTAATTCTTCTGTTTATACTGATGCGAGCCTTAAGAAGGTATCAGCCAAGTGGAAGAAATTTAAGGATAGAGGAGTTTCAAACCTTTACCTTATTAAAGAGCTGGAGGATGATGGCGTGGCATGTGCATACTATGCGTATTCAATTACTGACGGTGTAATTGACGATGAGACTTTAGAGAAAATCAGAGAAGTTTGCGCACAGAATCTATCTTCAGGTGAGATGAGAGCCGACGGTTCGTTTTCAAAGCCGGATGAATGGTGGGATACACATCCTCTGCGTTCGATAAAGGCTGTTGAGTCCGGTTCAGCAGACAGCTTACACCAGTATTTATCAGCTGAGTTATATCCAAAGGGCATTGTGCTTGATTCTAGAAGCATCAAGGCAAAGCATGCAAATAAATTAGCGTGCTCAGCAGTTGCGTGGGGTGTGAGTACATCATTTTTCAAAAAAGGTGCATATATGAGCGTTCTCATCCATAACGATTCACTGTAAATCTTAATTTTAATAGATTGATAAAAGCGGGGCATTAAATTGGCTGTTTAAAATGAATATGAAATAAATTCGAAGTTTTTTATTGTAGAATTGAAGTTTCCGACAGATCCCGGTTTCGTACAATAAAGGTGTAGATGAAAAAAATCATCTACACCTATTTTTATATATGATAGAGGAGTAAATGGCAGAGTCAATCCCTGTGTAGTCATAGCGCCCGTTTGACAATATGTATTGTGCAACCAAGTGATGTATTTGTAGCCAGACCGAAAGAATACCTGCATACGCAGAAATCGTTGCAAGAACCGGTTGAGCTTCTTTTTCAGGCGTTGGATTTGGCGAGTGGATAGATTGAGTTCTTCTGCGGCATCTTTAGCGGTCAATTGCCCGTCGATAACTTCTTGAATAAGGCGGTAACGATTGAATTGTTCCTTTTTCAAAGTAATCACATCCTGTTTCATGATAGCAGTTTGATGTTAGTATGATTTATCTTTACTAAAAAATGTGCTTAAGATTTTAGCAAGTGGAGAAGAGTTACCGGCAAGAAATAAAGACCATCAATTAGAGGGTAATTTTGTAAATTATACGGAATGTCATATAACTTCTGATTGACTTTTGATTTATGAAATAGTGGAAGAAGAATTGTATTTATATTTAACAAGAACGGGAACGCATAGCGAGTTATTTTAGAAAAATTCACGAAAAAATTGTAATGAAAAAACAGTTGAAAAACTGTCTTTTTTAGTGCAAAATATATACAAAAATAGCCATCGGCGATTGAAAGCACAACTCCAACCCTAAGGCTAACTCGTAGGTATATAGATTGGCAGAAATATTATATAAAAATCAAATAATTTAAGGAGATAAAAAAATAGGAATGATTGCAAACTATCAATATCTAAGTGACAAAGACTTGGCAGAGCTTAAAGCGTTTAACGGAGAGGAAGATGATATATTTGAAAATGTAGAAGATTGGGATGAAGAGGCGGAGATACTGCCGGACATAGATAAGATGTGGGAGGTACTCCATTTTGTGCTTACGGGAATAGACAGCAGTGAGCCTATAAAAGGCAATCCTCTCAGAGAATCTGATGTTGATGAAATAAAATAGTAAGGAGATAATATTTTGAATTTTTATATAGCTGAAGAAGGGGTTCCATTAACCATCGGTGCTGAGGATGCCGGCGTTGCCTATTGCGGAAGTGAGATAGAACTCTACTATGAAACGGAATCGCCACATGGAGATTTTATTTTTTCTGCGAGGCTTCCAATCCTAAATATTGAATTGCCCTTTTGGATTTATGGCAGGAATCTGATATTCCTGGACGCCTATTATATGGTAGCGGAAACAGTTGAGAAAAACACATGGAATCCTATAACAACTGCACTTGTTAATATTCATATGGGCAAATATGCAAGTCTCGGACATTGGTATAACCACATATCAGTCAAAGATAAAGTAGAGTTAAAAAATGAATTTGACGGTAATTCATTGGTTTTAAATAATATCGATAAACTAAAGTGGATTAGCCTTAGGTAAGGGTGAAAATATAAGTCAGAATGTTATGTGACGATACACAAATATGAGTTGTATATGGGTTGTATGTGAGTTGTATATGAGTTGTAAAATAAATTTCTTGCAAAGAGTCGCTCAACATGCTAAACTGGTCTGGTACGAGGACATTCTCTGCAGTCTGCTTCCGTGGCTCAGTTGGTAGAGCAGCGCATTCGTAACGCGCAGGTCAGCGGTTCGATCCCGCTCGGAAGCTCCATATTTTTGCCCCTTATAAATACTATAATTTCAATATTTATGAGGGGCTTTTTATTACAAAATGATTTTACGATTTATAAATTATATTCCCTTTTGTTTTATCAAAGTTGAAAGAACATTTTCATAATGTTTTTTCTCTTTTTGTGCTTCTTTTTCTTCTTGCTTCTTAAGAGCATATTCATAAGCCAAATTTAATTCTTTTAATTTAAGTTTTAAATAAGATGTTTTTATACTTATCTGCAATCTATTATTCATCCTATTGAGTTGCTCAAAAGATTTTTCTATTTTTTTCGTGTATTTTCTATAGTATTAAATTTTACATTATAAATCAATACATCATATTCATTATTAAATGAGCGTATAATTTGTTTTACATTATCTTTTATCATCGACTTTACTTATCTATAATACTCGGTTGGTGGTTAAACTATACCAAATGATTATATAAAAAATAACCTGAATCGGAAATATTTTTCCTATTTATCATTTAACTGTCAATTTTATAAAATGCATCTGGTAAATTTTGCTTGCAGGTGTTTGTTCTGCTTGGTATAATGAATGTGTTATTTATGTGAAGAAACAGGATTTTTACGGAGATTTTGTTTATAGGCTACAGGAATTGCTGTGATTTTGCCGTGTTATGTGTGTTTTTATAATTGACAGGAATATAAACTTTATAAATGCGTGAGTGTGGGTATTCTTGCCGATTTTTATAAAAGGCTATAATAAAATAAGGAGGATGATGCAAATGAAAAAATTAGCTAAAAAGTCCATGAGCTTATTGACAGCTCTACTGATGGTTGTCGTATTCACCGGTGCAGCGAATGTATTTGCCGGCGAGCCTTTGCAACCTGAAGATTACAAAGTTATAAGTAATTTAAGTGTAAGTGGCATTTTTATGTCGAAGAAAGTTACAGGAACCGTAGATATTAGTAAAACAATTAAGTCCTGTGAGTTGGTACAGGTTGCCGGAGAGGAAGATTTATACAAAGGCAATATAGAAGTAAGCGTAGAAGCTGCTGATCTTTTTGAAGGAGCATATAAAGTATATAAAAAGAAAATAAAGGGACAGGGAATTGGACCTTGGAAATGGGAAAACCTGGTTATGTTTTCCAAAGGGGAAGAATTTCCGACGGCTCAATACACGATTTATTTTCCGAAGAACTTTGATGTGAAATTAGATGATATCACCTTTTCGGAAAATACATCAACAATTAGTAAAATAGAAAAATCATATGATGAAACAAATAATTCCGTAACATTCACTTTCAATCTTGGAAACTGGAATGATTATAAGGAATTTTTCAAATTGGTTGCAGGTGAGAGAGGGCAATCAGGACACAGAATCAATTTAAAAATACCATACACAGTAAAAGGCAATGGTGAATCTCTCGGAACAATAACAGGTTCCGGTAGTTGCTTGTTGTACAAATATGGTAAAAATCCTGTTGCAGATCCGATAGTGAGGATTACATCCCCTGTTGTATCTATTGATGTTAAGCGCCCATAGTAGAATAGGAGAAACAGAGTTATGAAAATAGTAAAAAAACTGATATTATATGTGTTATCTTTTCTTCTGGTCATATCAAGTGCTTCGGTATATACAGTATTTGCTGAGGGAGCACAACCCCTTCCATATCTTTGTGATGAAGAAGGAAATGATGTGTTAACGGATAAGACGATGAAAAATGTGTACTGGATTGACTTGGAAAAAAGAACTGTAAAGGATGGTATTGATTCAGAACTTTATTATGGTTTATTTCCTAAATATTTGACATCCCACGATGAAACTACAGTTTCTGATATTGCATTCAATTCATTAGGTGGATTTAACGGACTTGAAAATGCGGGTATAGTTGATAGTGAAAATACATATTGGATGCTTCCGGGTCTTCAATACAGGTATGGATATCTTGCCGGAAACGATACGGCAGAGGGTGATACAGAAGCCGGAAAGCACCCGGACAAACCGATTGAGAATCGTGTTAATCCATTTGGGTTTAAAGAAAATGACTTATTATCACAAGAGGAAATAAAGAAGCCTCTGAGCAATTTGCAAATATACGGAGACCTGAAAATAACAGGCAGCGAAAATTCAAAATCAATTGGACAGTTTTCACCGAGCAGTAAATTAAGCCTTGATTTTTCTCTTAATGCTTCCTGGTTTAAACGATATCTTAATAGTTGGACTTTAAACTATACAAGAGTTGGAGGTTTGCAAAATGATGAAATTACCAAATTTCGCAATAGTTTTGGCAAAGTAGATGCCGGTATAGTATATACGCTTGATATTCCTGATGGTGTAGAATTAGCAAAGAATATTTCTGCAAAAGTAAGTGGATTATCGGGATTTTCAGTGTCAGTCAGAAAGTCTGAAAATGGCAAAACTCTTATTATTACACTTAAAAAGGATAATGCGGGAACTGTACAGAAATGGGAAGATATTCTTAAATCAGTTAATAAGACAGATACCGGTAATATAAAAATTACAGTATCAGGGCTTTCCGTAAAAGAGAGTGTTGCTGATGACCAAGAAATTAGAATTCGTGGAACAGCATCAGGTTTCTATGATTTTGTAAACTCTTATACTAAAGATTTTATTAACCCTGCTCCTGTAGATGATGAGGATGATAGGGATAATGCGAATGATAGGGCTAATCGACAGTATTTGTTCTTTGCTGCACAGCAAAGTAAAGATGGACTGGATGAAGGAGGGGAAGCCGACAAGCAAAAACAGATTTCATACACTTTCAGAGTAAATAAACCTGCTAATAATACTGTAACCTTTATCAACGGAAGCAAAACCCATGCAAAAGTAAAGGTGGAAAACGGAAAGAGTATTGATAAGGATGCTTTAACGGATCAATCGATGCCGAAGGATCCTGTTAAGAATGGTTATAAGTTCAAAGAATGGAATACTGAGAAAGACGGAACAGGTGCTAAGTTCACAGGATCTACAGTCGTAAACGAAGATATGACCGTGTATGCCATCTATACCGGGGACGGCAATAAGAAGCCGGCTCCGTCAAAGCCGGATACAGGTGATAGAGCCAATCTGCCGCTGTATGTTGCCTTGCTTGGGCTGTCAGCAGTGTCACTTGCTGTCGCAGGTCTTAGAAAAAGAAGAAAAGAAAATTAACAGAATTAGTATTTGCTGACTTGAAATAGGACATTAAAATCCCGACCTTTGTAACAGATTTAAGCTTATTACAAAGGTCGGGATTTTAAATTTGGTGTCCGAAATCTTTGAATGGCGAACCGCTCCTTCATTGTTTCAGGAAAACCTTCAAGATTTTATGTTCACCTCAAACCGTATTTGACCTAAAAATGGGTCAAAAATTTGAACCGCTTGACCTAAAAATGGGTCAAAAATACCTTATGCTTGCAGAATATGTATTTTATAGATTAGAAAAAGCGATAAATGTGAGACTGAAGGATGTAATTTGTGGAGAGGTTGATTAAGGGATATAATTTAAAATTTTTATTAAAATTTTAAAAAGACGAAACCCTTTGCAAAGACCACATTTAATCTTGTAAGAAAAAACAAGTTTTCATTGGTATAAAAATTGGCACAGTAGTTGCTTTATATATTAGTATAAACGAGAATAGAACTATTCATATAAATGGAGGATTTCAAAGTGAAGAACAAAAAAGATTTAAGAAAAGCTTATGACCGTGCTTATGCACTGGCTATGACAGTTCAGACAGAGGAAATGAAAGAAAATATTATTACTAATGTTATGGAAAGCCAGTTAAAAGGAAAGTTCTCACATTCAGAGATTGTTGAATATGCACAGAGCGAACTTCGTAAGGTTGAAGAATCTCAATTCAAGTTTCAGTTTTGGTCCTTCAACATACTATCTAATTAGTAGATAGTTTAAAGATGCCCATAATAACACCAAAATATGTCCTCAACAATTTTGGAATTGGAAAGCCGCTTTACAGCGGCTTTCTTTTTGTGTATTATGAGTATGCGGTCAATATATGGTGAAAACAACCGCATTATAAATCAAAAGGTTTACTGATTTTTGTTTACAAAATATAAGAGAGGGGAGAAAAAAAGTCCCCCCTACTTGATTGTAACAAAATGCAAATGGCGTGAAATTGTTTTTTATTCGGTAAATTCAGCATCGCAGTATATGCAACGGTATACTTTCTTTTTCCTGTCTACAAGTTTGAATTTATGTGGAATTTCCTGCTCTATGGAAGTTATACATCTTGGATTTTTGCACTTGATTACATCTGAAAGCCTTTCCGGTAAGTCAAGATGTACTTTCTTCTCCAGTTCACCGTTTTTTACAATATTAACAGTGATGTTGCTGTCGATGTATCCAAGGATGTCAAAGTCGAGGCTTATGTTGCCATCAACCTTTATGATGTCTTTTTTACCATATTTTTCGCTGTCAGCATTCTGAATTATAGCTACACAGCAGTCCAACTTTCCAAGACCCAGCAGCTTGTATATCTGCATACTTTTTCCCGCCTTTATGTGGTCTAAAACTACACCTGTATTTACTCCGTCTATATTCATAAATTTCCCTCTCTTTCCTTTGATTTATATGTTAAGTTAATGGTAATTTTTTATTTTATTCCCAGTAAATATAGGATCAGTGCCATTCGAATGTACTTTCCACAGAGTGCCTGATAGAAATAGCAGGCTCTGGGATCCTCATCTACTTCGACAGAAATTTCATTAACTCTTGGCAGTGGATGAAGGATTATAAGATCTTCTTTTGCAGGCTTCAAGAGGTCGAGGCTGAGTATGAAGCTGTCCTTAAGTCTTATATAGTCCTCTTCATTAAAGAAACGCTCTTTCTGGACTCTTGTCATGTAAAGGATGTCAAGCTCGGGCATTGCATCCTCCAGCTTTTCGTATTCCATCCATTGTGCACCTGCATTGTCCATAGTTTCCTTTACATAGTCCGGGATACGCAGTTCCGAAGGTGAAATCAAAGCAAATTTTACATTCTCGTAGCGAAGCATAGCTTCAATTAGGGAGTGAACGGTACGACCGAATTTAAGGTCGCCGCATAAACCGATTGTGCAGTTTCCCAAACCGCCTTTTTTACGGCTGATGGTCAGGAGGTCTGTAAGGGTCTGTGTTGGATGAAAGTGACCTCCATCCCCTGCATTTATGATAGGAACAGTGGTTTTTGTGCTTGCAATTACAGGGGCACCTTCCTTAGGGTGACGCATTGCGATAATGTCTGCATAGCATCCTGCCATGATAACCGTGTCGCTGACGCTTTCACCTTTCTTCGTGGAGCTGGTGCTTGCATCGTCAAATCCGAGAACATTCCCCCCCAGTTCCATCATTGCTGCGGTGAAACTCAGCCGGGTTCTTGTACTGGGTTCAAAGAACAGAGTTGCCAGCTTTTTGTGTGCACAGATATCCTGATATTTTTCAGGATTAGCCATGATGTCATCTGCGATTTCAATTAAATGGTCGATTTCCTCCATGGTGAAGTCTGTAATGTTGATGAGATTGCGAATTTCATTCATATTGTACCTCCATACATAGTTAAGTACTGATTTACTTGGATTTTAAGTATTTTAAGCTTCATTGATTATTTCCCGTTCTGCACTTGAAGCATTAAATCCATATTTTATAAATTTTCTCACTGCCGTCGGATTATTTATCGGCTTATTTTTTCATCCAGCTTGTATCAGAAGGGTTTTCTCTGAATTTTAAAATCTTTGCTTTATCTTGGGGCTTAATATAGCCGGATTGAGCAGCTACTTCCACCAAAGAATCTAAATCGCTCAAGCTGTGATTTTCGATATTTTTTTCTTTCAGACGGTCAAGCCCTTTTTTCAAGCCATAGGTGAAGATGCTTGCAACTCCAAGCACCTGGGCGCCGGCTCCACGGAGAACTTCCACCGTTTCACAGCAGGAGCCTGCAGTTGAAATCAAATCCTCAATTACTACTACTTTTTGTCCCGGTAATAATTTGCCTTCAATCTGATTAGTTCTTCCATGGTCTTTTTTGCTCCCACGGACATAACCCATAGGCAGATCCATGATGTGTCCCACGATTGCGGCATGGGCAATACCTGCGGTACTGGTTCCCATTAGAACCTCTGCCTCGGGATAAAACTCTCTTATGGTTTTTACCAGAGCTTCTTCAATATGGGTTCTGACAGCAGGTGTCGTAAGAGTCAGCCTATTGTCACAGTAGATTGGACTTTTGATTCCGCTTGCCCATGTAAATGGGTCTTCCGGTTTCAGAAAAACGGCTTCAATTGACAGCAGATCCTTTGCAATTTCTTTGTTAATCATTTAAAAACTCCTTTGCTTTGAGTATTGGTTTTAGATTTACAGATTATATGTTTCTATAAGCGTCTTTATTAGCGACAAAACCCTTCAACACATCTTTTATATGCTGATACAGGGTCATCCGCTCGGGTGATAGGTCTGCCTACTACGATAAAGTCTGAGCCGATTTCTCTTGCTCTTTCCGGTGTGGTGATTCTGGTTTGGTCATCTGCTGCACTTCCTGCAAACCGGATACCCGGAGTTATGGTCATGAATTCTCTTCCACAGTGTTTGTGAATAGATTCAGCTTCAAGAGGTGAACATACGACGCCGTCAAGACCGGCTTTTTTGGTGTTCTTCGCATAGGCGATAACTGTATCTTCGATACTGTGAGGAATCAAGAGGTCATTTTGCATTTGTGCTTGACTGGTTGAAGTCAGCTGAGTGACAGCAATTAGAATTGGACTTGTACCATCGGGTCTTGTCAATCCTCTTCTGGCAGCTTTCATCATCTCTATGGTTCCTCCGGCATGGACATTGGTCATGTCGACATCAAGTTTTGATAGGGATGTCATTGCTTTTTCAACGGTATTTGGAATATCATGCAGCTTCAGATCCAGGAAAATTCTGTGCCCTCGAGCCTTAATTTCTCTCACGATTGAGGGTCCTTCTGCATAAAAAAGCTCCATACCGATTTTTACGAAGGGTTTACAGTCGGTGAACCGATCCAGAAACCTCAGTGTATCTTCTTTGCTTGGAAAATCACAAGCGATGATTACATCTTTTCCCATTATTTAACTACTCCTATAATTTCATTCAGATTTTGTATTCCCAAAGCCTTCATTTTGTCCGGAAGATCTTCAATTATTTCTTTGCATACATAAGGATTTACAAGGTTTGCCGCACCGATTTGAACTGCTGTAGCTCCTGCCATCATCATTTCGATAACATCGTCGGAAGAAGAGATTCCTCCCATGCCTATAATCGGAATATTGACAGCCCGGGCTACCTGATATACCATTCGGAGTGCTACCGGAAAAATTGCAGGTCCGGAGTACCCGCCCATTTTGTTTGCTAAAACAGGTTTTCTTTTATTTATGTCTATTCTCATTCCAAGCAGTGTGTTTATCATTGATATTCCGGCGGCACCGGCATCTTCGCAAGCCTTGGCGATGCCGACGATGTCAGTTACATTCGGGCTCAACTTCATGAAAATCGGTTTTTTCGTAACTGACATCACTGCCTTTGTCACTTCTGCAGCATCTTCGGCAGAAGTGCCAAAGGCCATGCCGCCGTTGTGAACATTTGGGCAGCTTATGTTTACTTCAATTATTCCGACCTGTGATTCCTTGTCCATAGCTTTGGCACAGGTTACATAGTCATCTATTGAAAATCCGCTTATATTGGCGATGACGGGTTTTGAATAGATCCTTGCAAGTGCGGGAAGCTCAGAAGATACCACCGCTTCAACCCCGGGATTTTGAAGTCCCACAGAGTTCAACATTCCCTCTTTGCATTCGGCGATTCTGGGGAGCTTATTACCAAATCTTTCTTCGGGAGTTGTTCCCTTAAAAGAGATGGAGCCTAAAATGTTTATATCGTAAAGCTTTGCAAATTCCTGCCCGTAGCCGAAGGTACCGCTGGCGGGGATTATTGGATTATCCAGAGTTAAGCCACATAGCTGTACACAGGTATCTATATCTGGATTCCGATTTATTATATCTTTTTCTTTATTGTTTACCATATAATTTCATCCCTTTCTAAAACGGGCCCGTCAGTACAAATTCGTTTACTGCCGTATTTGGTTTTACAGGTGCAGCCCATACAGGCTCCGAACCCACATGCCATTCTTGCCTCAAAGCTGAATTGTCCTTGGGGAGCCGATTCATGAATCGCTTTTAACATAGGTTCAGGTCCGCAGGTACAGACATAGGCATCGGGCTGTGTGGCTAAAATATCTGCAAGCGGTTCTGTTACAAGCCCTTTAGCTCCGTAACTGCCATCAACTGTTGTGATTATCGGGGAAATTCCCATGGTGTTAAATTCTTGTTCTAAAATCACATCATTTTGGGAATTGAAACCGGCGATTACTGTAGGAATAATTCCTTTTTTCAATAAAGCCTTACTCAGCGAGAGCATCGGTGGAAGTCCAATGCCTCCGCCTATCAAAACTAAGGGATTTTTTTTCTCGGGATGGTTCTTATTTCCTTTGAAAGGTATTTCGTCCTTTAAGATAGGATTTACACCCTCCGATGAAATATGGTTGAGTCTTGCTGATTCATCTTTGCTGTAGTTGAGTTGACTTTCAATTTTGTTCAAATCGAAACCGTTGCCCAAAGGCATTAGAACCTGAAGCGTTTTTCCTACAGGAAGACTTGCCATAAATTTTGTACCTTTTCCCACAGTTTTGTAGATAATTGTCAGGGAAGATTCAGTGTAGTCGGCAATTGAAATGGGACGCCTCAGGAAGAAGCCGTCAAGTTTTATATTTACAAATTGCCCGGGAGCGGTGATTTCTGAGCAGTCCCCGGCAAGAACCATTTTGAAAATATCATTTTGGAGCTTTTTCACCGATGAAATTGTTAGAATTTGATCTTTCAATTTATTTAAGTCCTTTCTTTAATAAGTTTTTTTAATCAGGATTCCGCATAAACAATTTCACCATTTGAAATTGTCATTTGCAATTTACCGAAAACCTTCCAATGCTCAAAAGGGGTCGCCTTCCCAAGACTTGAAAACTTTTTAGAGTCTATCTCGTAGTCTGCGTCTAAATCCCATACTGAAAGCTGAGGGATTCCACCGTTTTTTATTTCTCCGCCCGGCAGCCTGAAACGCTTTCTTGGGTTTTCTGCCATGACTTCCACTAATTTTTCAAAGGTTATAAGTTTGTCTTTTTTAACAAGATTTGTATATAACAGTGGAAATGCGGTTTCAAGTCCTACGATTCCAAAGGCGCTTTTTAAAAGTCCTTTAGATTTTTCGGCTTCGCTATGGGGGGCATGGTCTGTGGCTATCATGTCTATGGTTCCGTCATAAAGTCCTTCTCGGAGGGCTTCCTTATCTGAAGCATCTCTGATAGGCGGATTCATTTTAAATCTTCCCAGATCTTCGAGATCCATATCTGACATCAGAAGGTAGTGAGGTGCGGTTTCACAGGTTACATCAATGTCACTTTTCTTTGCCTGCCTGATTATTTCTATAGTTTCTTTTGTAGAAACATGACAAACATGGTAACCGCATCCGGTCTTTGCTGCAAGTTCTACATCACGCTCAACCTGTTTCCATTCGCTTTCCGAAGAAATTCCTTTGATTCCCATCAATTTTGCAAGTTTTCCGTCATGTATAGCATTTCCTCCAAGCAATGTTTCATCTTCGCAGTGGGCAACTATCAGTTTTCCGAGGGATTTAGCCGCTTTCATGGCATCTTCCATGAGAAGCTTTGTTTGAACGCCCCTGCCGTCGTCACTAAAAGCACAAACATAAGGTGCCAGCTCCTCCATTTTAGATAGGGTGCTTTGTCCATCCTGCTTCATAGTGATTGTTCCGTAGGGGGTGACATTTATGCAGGAATCTTTTTTTATTATATCAAGCTGCTTTTGTAGATTTTCTAAGGTGGAGGGTGGCGGATTGAGATTCGGCATCGTGCATACATGGGTGTAGCCTCCCTTTGCAGCTGCCAGGCATCCTGTTTTTATGGTTCCTTTATAAGAAAACCCGGGTTCACGAAAGTGCACATGTACATCCGCAAAGCCGGGTAGTATAAATTTATTTTTTAAATCAATAACTTTTTCTATAGGTTCATTGCAATTTGCCGATTTATCAAAAACAAAAAGCTTATCCCCGGTAACGAGTATATCGATCCTTTGGAAAAGCTTGTTCAAATAGACATCAGCATTTTTCAGTAAAAGTGCCATGAGATTTCCTTTCACAATATAAAAAACTTAAATCTTTAATTTTATATCACAAACCCTGAGTGCTGTCAATAGTTTT
>ERZ772799.171-NODE-171-length-27451-cov-3.538290_pt1 | contig 27451 bp, 36 predicted proteins | sample MGYA00511345_ERZ772799 | MGnify/ENA primary metagenome ERZ772799 (study PRJEB29015, sample SAMEA2738037) | human oral metagenome | biome: human oral; feature: human-associated habitat; material: saliva | place: China | collected 2238 ... | reverse complement strand
GATAGATTCGACGATTTGCTCGATTTGCCACTGAGGGTGCTCTTTTGCATTGTTTTTATATTCCAATAAATCGGCGATTTTTACTTTTTCTATCTGCATTGTTTTTACCTATCCGAGCCAAACAAAAAGAGCGATATAAAATCGCTCCGGGCTCCTTTCTTTTTTAGTTTTGTTAAAATGATATTGCACCAAGGATGGATGCCTTGAAAGCCCCACAGCCGAATCGAACGGCTCAGCATGGCAAAAAATAAACCTGGGCAAAGGATTTTACAAAGGAAAAAAAGAAAATCCATGCTGTACCAGTAAAGGGCATAAACGGGAGCTGCACCAAAGCCCCCGAAACTGTAGGAGTGTCAAACCTATGACATCTGTGCAGGAAGTACGCTCTCGCAACTTTCCACACTAGCAATATATCACATAAAAGCTGGGACAACAAGCGATTTTTGTCCCTTCATGAAATTAGTCCACATTTTCGCCTAATTTTTCAAGCAGCAGCATGCACGCTCGGTCACACGCCCTCATGATGACATTTTTATTCGTAAAGTGCTTTTTAGCCAAAGAGCGATAATCGTAGACATTTTCGAAATAATACTCCGATACGTACAAGCGCTGATTCGGGTCGAGCTCGTCCAATACTTCATTCACGCATTGCTGCCAAAATAGTCGATTTTGTATATAGCGCGATGATTCGACTTTTAGCATTTCATTTTCGATTGCTTTCGAGTTCGAGCCCTTCCCCTTAATCCAAGCATTACAATCCGGGTCATGCCATAACCAGCTCATGCGATGAGCAGCAATCTCCCTGTCATAATTTGGATAATCACGCAGCCGCTGCTCGGCTATTTTTTTATAACGCAAAAACCTAACCTCCTACAATAAAGATTCTAAGCGGTCCGGTCTGAACCCGAACCAGGTCTTCGTTTGGTCGGACAGTTCATCGTCAATCGATACGACCGGCAGCGACTGGAAGCCGTAATGCCGTAAGATTTCCAATGCGCCGTCCTGAACTTCCACATTGACCGTTTCAAACGGGATATTATGATTTTTTAAAAATTCCTTAGTGAAATTACACTGTGGGCAATTATCCCGTGAGTAAACAACAAGCGCCATGCGAACTCCTCCTTACTTGATTATTATTTTACCGCACCTAGCGCAGCGAAAAACCAAACGAATCTGACCCTCATTATTCAGACCAAACTCCAACTTCGCTTGATGGTTCCCGTACCAAAAGATGCATAAAAACCGTTTTAACATTGTAATCATAGTACACTCCTTAGAACTCGCCGCAGAATAGGCGCTTAATTTCTTTACCGAAAAGCATGATGGCCATCCTTACATCATCCCTATTTTTAAAATAGCCAAACATAGGGAAAGAGCAATTTGTGACATCCATCCGGGTGAACAGGTCACCATCTAGGAACCCGATGCACCACTTAGGTTCTGCATCTTTTAAACTAGACCCACCAAAGGACGGCTCCCAGCCATCATTGCGCAGCTTTCTGAACTCATTGATTGATACCAATAACAGGCGCTTATCCCTAGCAGCGAGTGCAGCTTCTACACCGAGAAAAACCACACCGTGATGATGCATCATGCACTGATAAGGAGTAGCACTCCACTTCACAGGTACAATCATGCCATCACTTTCTAGGATAAACACATCCTGGCCATCGATAAATGGATAATCCATTTCAAAAGTTCCGAGCCGCATTTTTTTAAAACTCAACACAGCAGCTTCAAGCTGAACCGTATTATCGTCATTCATAAGTATACACCCCTTATTTTAAAATATCACGGATAAACGAAATATCCGGAGCTAGGACCGTTCGCAGCACATAAATCGTAATGATTAAAAGCGCCAAAGCACACATGGCTTTTATAAATAATTTTAGCATTGATTTAAATGCGAGAGTTTCTTCGTCCGTATCGCTGAGCTCATAGTCCTGTGACTTCATGAAGAAATACATCCCACCAAAGATTAACGCTGCTAATAATAGACCGATTAACACTTCACCAATAAAATCAAAAATAGTATATATAGTATACTGGGTTCTGATAAGGGGATATAACTCGGTCGCTTTTTCAAAGCTGACCTGGAACATATCTGCAATTTTTTGAATGACTTCACTATTCATAATTCATACCTCCAAAAAGTACGCCCTGGAAAAAAGGCGCTATTGATCGTGACGAAAAAAATATTCATCGATTCACACTCCCTGTATTTAAGTTAATAATTTTCGATTCATTAAGGTCAGCGAAAAATTCAAACGATGAATAAAACGATGCATGATTTTTACCATACTGCTTCACTTTCACATTGACACTTTCACATTCCACATCAGGCAGAATCACAACTGGTTTAATTTTAGATGGCACATTACTAGGCAGCTCAATTTGAATATAGGTCGGAGGAACCGGGTCGCCCACTTCGGCTCCTTTAACTAATAACTGGATTTTACTCGTATCAAGTCGATTCTCAATGCCATTGCTTATTTCACGCAGATAGCCTTGCTCAATCATTGCATCTTCTAAACGCCTAGCAGCTAAGATGGCCCACACACAATCAGCATGCTCACGGATATCACCCATGCCTTTTATTTCATACCCACCATTTTCTCTTAATTCAATAACGATTTTTTCATAGATACACTCCTCCTATACGAGTTCAGTTTTTACAACGTAAGGCGAATCGTCATCGATAGAAGATTCCTCCTCAGTAATAGTGACATGATGAAAGCCCAACTTGCGCCACCATATCTCCGCCTGGTTATACTTCGGACCGAACCGCCCGGTTAAAACGAGCGATTCATTCCTGGTAAAATGGACCGTGTGAACATTGGTATAAATCCGGGCCAGGTTTCCATTATTTTTATATAATCTGACAGTGTAAGCCATAGTCTAACCGTTCCCTTCTAACATAAGCGCAGCCAAATCCTCTGGGTGGATATAGCTAACCACCCCAGCCAGGAACAGAAAGACCACAGACAATCCGACATGTACATGCGACACTCCGAAAATATGTGCCACTAATACAATAAATGCAAGTGCGAGCCAAAAGCGCAGCCATAGCATTTTTATTTTCATTTTTACCTTCATAATTAACGCTCCTCTTCATTCCAAAATATACGCCTTTTACTCGTAGCGACTTCTCTATTTTTCAATTCAATCAAACGCAGCACACTCTCCAACGAATGATTCACGATAATGAAACCTGCCGAATCTGAAGAACAGATTTCTACTTTAGAGCCAGCATGATCAGTGCGGTCACGAACAGCAACAATCCTCTCCACATTGATGGCCACTAGACCAAAATCAGTATTAAAGGTTTCAAACGGGCTTACTTTTAACTCCTCCATGCATGATTCCCCCCACCCGTAGCTTCTGCAGCATAGACGTCCTCAAGCAACCACTCAAGGTTAACTTTTGCTTTTTCCAAATCTTCCGAACCATTTTTCTCAGCATAGCGCAGCAAGTACTCGACTGCTGAGCACCAATGGTGGGCTTCTAAGCCGCTTTTATTTTTAACAAACTCTAACAGGACCTGTGACACTTCAAGCCCGAGTGTGCCCACGTAATGCTTCGGAGAGTGGACCGCTGAATCGGTAGGGATAGAATCAGCGACTGCAGATTCATCAAGCGCAGCTTCCTGCGGATATAACACTGCGTCAAGTATATGAGCACGATACGCATCATCCGGTCCAATGGTATTGGTTTTACTACCTTTTTTTAATTTCGATTCATCGAGTATACAAGAACGACCATACGCATCAGTTACCACTGAAACGGTCTCGCCAGCTTCTGCAGCTTTGCGCCAATGCTCCAAGTTTTTAGGGATATAAGGCAGGTCGAACGCCTGAGCGCCGTATTGACTGTCCACTGGTAGTGTTGATTTGTCGCTGCCTAGTTTTGCCATGATTTCGAGTCCGGACGGCGTGAAATTAAATGCGATACCTAAATTCTGGAACGCAGCCACGAATCCACGAACATAGGCCTCCTGGACCGCAACATTTTTCAATAACGCTCTTTTTTCTACCAGGCTCTTAGCTCCTGGGATAACTGGGTCGGCTTTTTCGCTGAAGCAAGATGATAAAAGAGCCAAATGATGGTCCCACGCTTCGTATTTTTTAGAAAACTCATTAAATTTTTGCTCATCGAGCAAGTCGAGAAATTCGTCTAGTTTTGCGATTATTTGCATTATTTTTTTAGTATTTTTGATTTGCATAAAAACGCCCTTCATTCATTCAAATTCTGTACATTGTCAATAATATTTTCACGTATCGTAGGGTGCACGGATTCGGGAGAGCGCAGGAACTTAACGAGCGCTGGACCGGTCGTGCGTAATCGGTCGACCGCGTGAGCAAAGCGCAGCGGGTCGCCGCCTAAGTAGTTGTCAATGTATTCCACATAGGGAGTAAATTCGGTCTGACCGGGCAGCAGCACCTGGACCATAACCGGTTGATTGTTTCGTTTGTTTGAATTGTTTACACGTATGATACGCCCCTGGATGCCATGCTCCTGCATATAGAGCAGGGCCACGATGACACCACCAAACAAGGTAGCGTCTTCCAAGTAGCGCTTGAATACGTGAGTCGTCATAGGATGGTCCGATGAGTAGTAACCGAAAATAGTCGCATAAGACTTCAGACCACTAAAGAACCACCCGTCCTTATTTTGAATTGCATACATATTGATTCACTATCCTCTTTATTTCATTCAAGTCTTGCAGGGTCATGCGAGTGCCCTTTTTTAGGAAATTATAGGTCGGATGGTAGCTCAAAATATCTGATTGTTTTACAAAGTCCGACAATGCGAGCTCATTCGCCTTCAAGCACTCCGCGAGCTCCATACGTAAAGTAGTATCCTGGAACCTAGGAGCGGTCCTGGACCGTTCGACTTCCGGGAGCTCGGGCATCTGGACCTGGCTGCTTTTGAGTAGCTCCGGAGTAGGCCCCACAATAGAGTGGTCAGCTTTTCGCATTACACGATTTTCACCACCGACAGAAACGATTACTATATTTTCGTATTCGTATGCCTCTCTATATATTTTGATTTCTTTTGACTCGCTCATGGATTGTACCCCTTCCTTGCTTTTTTAGTACTTCATCGATATGGTCCCACAGGAAACCAACCTGCTTCAGAACGAAATTATCGTTATAATATTTATCACATAGCTCCCCACCGGATAAGATGACCCAATCAAGGTAGGCAGCGGACCCGAATCCAAGCTGCTGGGCTTGGCGTTGCTGCTCTAAAATCCACAGCCCTACATCGGTATATAGTGCTTGATAATCCATAGGTTGTTACAACTCCTCTAATTTAACATAAACGCCGCACGGGTCGCCCCAAAATTTTTCAATGATATTCGAAGCGATACCTGCATCATTTTCAAAGAACCCCAACTCGGCCAGGCAATCCTGCGGCAGCTTGATGATATTATCCGTGTCAGGCTTTGTCGTTTTCCACTGGCCATTATAGGTGCCTTTTTTCAAGGGATAAATCCACTTAGTGGTTAAGCGCAGCGGAGCCTTTAATTTATCAGGCGGAACGAAATGCGAGAAGTATGCCATAAACTTAGCACGGGCAGCGACCACATCGTCCGGCTCGTAGAATCGGGGCTGGCCATTTTTGACCGAAACTTTTTTCTGCTGATGCGTAGTTGTTGGTAGTTCCATAGGAACGAAAAATTCAACCATCATAATGACTCGTCCGCCTTTCTGAAATCGACACCGTGCCACGCTTGCCATTGAGGGTCATAGACGATATAACCGGTCGAGCGTAGCTGCTGGAAAATCCACTCGAGCAATTCGGGTTGATTTGCAATCCAATCAAGTACCTTCGATTTATCCGGGTCGTATCCCATACCCGGGAGCCTATGAAAGTTCATCGGCATATTTTTTGCCACTTCTAACAGTACCGATTTTTTACGTTTTTTACGTGCCATATTTTTTACCTCAATACTTTGTGATTTTTTCACATTCTTTTATTTTTCATTTTCGCGATTGTCCATGATTGATTGGGCAGGCCAGGGGGGCAGCATGTAATGCCCCCCTGACTGACCCATTCATGGACTAGGCCAATTTTGGACACTTTCCCTTTTTACCCCCAGTTAGGGGTACAGGGTGCCTGTCCATGGACAAATGGACAAATGCCTCGAGTTTGTCCATGTCCAAACCGATTTTTTTACACCTAAAAGGTGCAACGAATGACCGATGGACAAATGGACAAAGTCGGTGTTTTGTCCATTTTGTCCAATGACATGTCCTCGAGTTTGTCTTTGTCCAATACACCTGCCAGGTGTAAAATCTACGCTTTTAGAACGTAATCTCCATCCATTTTATAGGCAGGATTTTCATCGATTCTGCGCTTGAAAGTTCGTGAAGAAATTCCCAAAGCCTCACACATATCATTTTTAGTGACCGGGTTCACGCCATCAAAAACCGAAGCATACGCCTCCTCAAAAGCGGCTGCTCGTTCCTCCTTGCGCTTATCCGGGTCGGCTTTCTTTTGGAAGTTTTTCTTCCAAGGCGGAGTCGCATCATCCACTTCGATATCGGTCAAGATACCGGACTCGTCCACGCTATGCAACGGATAGCTGAACCATATATTTTTAGGTTTGAATTTCGCGAATTCACGCAGCGTGCCATCCACGCGCCAGGCTGTACTTGATTTAGTTTTTTCCATAGAGATTTTTACGAGCTCGTTCGTTTCCCATCTATCCTTGATATTAACGACTGCACGCTCGAAATGGTCACGCATTTGGACCCTAGATGATAGGTCATCAAGTCCCACATATTGCTCCATGTAAGGGCGATTCATGCGATTAATAGCGTCCTTGTAGATACCACACGCAACACGCTCAGTGCGCTGCTTCATGACTTCTTCAGTCACTTCAAGCTCTACCAGGTCAATCAGAGCGTCCGGGTCCCGAGCGAATACGCCCGAACCACTAGCACGGTCCATCGATTTTTTACCTCCCTGCGCACCTTTTGAGTGGTGGTGGCAGTAGATAACTGAGCAGCCTAGCTCAGTGGCCACTTTGTCAAATTGGTTCGTGAAGTGGGCCATTTGGTCTGCAGAGTTTTCATCCCCGGTCAGTACTTTATAAATCGGGTCAATGATAACTGCGATGTACCCTTTTTTATGGGCCCGTCTGATGAGCTTAGGTGCCAGCTTGTCCATTGGTACGGTTTTACCCCGTAGGTTCCATATATCAATATTTGAAACATTGGCAGGCTCCACGCCTCTGGCTGTATATACATCCTTAAAACGATGCAAGCACGATGCACGGTCGAGCTCAAGGTTCACATATAGGACCCGGCCCTGTGTACATGGCCAGCCTAGCCACTTGGACCCTTCTGCAATTGCAATGGTCATGTCAATTAATAGAAATGATTTACCAGCTTTCGATGGACCAGCAATCAGCATTTTATGGCCCTGGCGCAGCACGCCCTGGATTAGCTCCGGAGCGAGCTCGGGCATATTATCCCAAGAATCGCTCAAGCCTTCCGGGTCCGGCAGCTCATCATTTAAGTCCTCGATGTACTGGTACCATTCATCCCAAGAAGCCTGCCCGATATTCGTGTCGATGATGTACTGCTTATTTTTTCCACGCATAACCCCTGGCAGCCTACTCAAGCGGCTCGGGTTTTTGTTTTGCTCATCGACATTCAGACCGTTCTTTTTACAAATTTTATACAGGTAATCAACTCGGGTTTTGTACTCATCTTTATTGGCAGCTTCGATTCGAACGATAGCATGAATGGACTTGCCGCCGCTGTAGACCATGGCTGCAATTGGCAGCTCAAGCTCACGCATGATGGCGTTCTGCTTTTCGAGGTCCATATTATCAGATTCAACGAGCGCATATCTAAAGTTTGTCACATTTTCATTTTTCACGCCCTGACCATCCATTGGATTAAATCGGACCCAAGCTCCGGCTTCGGGATTGTAGGACCCGAGCGCAGCGTCTATACTTTGGTATCGATTCAACTCACGAATGAGCTCCCCGGCTGTACGATAGTAGCTGCCTTTATTTGGCAGATACTTCTCGACTGCGCCGTTCTCGCCATACTTGGGGTAACTTTCCATAGAGTAGGCCACGATATCATCCGACATGAACAGCGTATCCAAGTACCGAATGATTTCTTGCACTGGATTAAAATGAGTCGGCTCATGGAATTCCTTGCCATCTACATAGGCTTTGTCTAGAAATTTGTACCCATTATCATATTGAATGTATGAGTTCCAATCGAGTACGCCCCGACCGTCATCGTATCGATCGTGAGCGCCCGATGGTTCCCACCCCTGCTCAGTAGCAAGATGGAAGATAGTCCCACCCGTAACAGGCGAGCCTGTGCCTTGGAATGTATCCCACTTCGAGTAACACTCCCCTGGGTGATAACGGCCCGAATCACGCTGCGACCATTTGTCCCAATCTGAAGCAGTATAGCCCTCATATTTAAGAGCCATCCCCACGTTGATCCATTCCTGGTAGTTCAACATAGCTGGGTCGACATTTTCAAGAATTTCTAAAAAATCGGTTTGTGTACTTTCTGCCATTAACTCACCCCCTCGTTTTTAACTTTTTGACATTTACACATGAATATTCTCCGGTTTGTAATTTTTAGCAACGATACCTCGTGGGATTCGCCAGCCGTTCGCTGCTATTCGATTAATCATATTTGAAGCAGCTTCAAACGGCCACATGCCCACATTACGGAAACCACGCTGCTCCAAGAAACGGATTTGCTTTGGAGTAGTAAGTCCTTCAGTTTGGCGCTTCGATAAGCGGTCAAGCATTTTCTGAGCCTTACCAGCGGAATCAATCTCATCCGGGAAGATACCCAATTTTTCAAGGGCGATATTTTGCTTCTCGGTTGGTTTTTCCATTTCCCACCCAAAGGCCGGAACGTAACTGGTTAGGTCCTCAGCATGGATACTCATTTCAAACTGTAGTGGGTCCACTAGCTTACGCTTACGCTTACGCATTTCTGCCAGCTTATTAGCAAGGGCTTCTTCACGCTGAGCGGTCACGTCTTCCTTCGCTGCAGCTTCTAGGTCATCAAGGTCTAACTCTACTCCGGTCTGCTCCTCGGTTTTAGCTACCATAGCCTTAGCCACTTCTTCATTCTCAGCGATAAGGTGCGCTGGGCGGCATAGCTCGTGCTTCTCGGTATGCCATAGAAAATCGAGCAGCAACAAATGAGTTTTACCAGGGAACAAGCGAGTCCCCCTTCCGACCATTTGAGAATAGAGCGCCCGGACCTTAGTCGGCCTGAGTACGACCACACAATCCACGGATGGACAATCCCACCCTTCGGTCAGCAACATAGAATTACAAAGAACATTATACTCCCCACGGTCGAATGCTTCGAGCACTTCCGCTCGGTCCTTTGATTCGCCATTGACTTCCGCAGCTTTGAATCCTTTTGAGTTTAGGATATCGCGGAACTTTTGTGAAGTTTTAACCAGCGGCAGGAATACGACTGTTTTTTTGTCCATACAGTGCTGCTTCATTTCCTCGGCTATTTGCTCCAAGTAAGGGTCAAGCGCCGTCCCGACATCGCTGGCCTTAAAATCGCCTTGCGACATTCCAACGCCAGCCAGGTCGAGTGATAACGGAATCGTCAACGCCTTAATTGGGCTGAGATATCCTTCACGTATAGCCTTCGGCAGCGTGTATTCATACGCTAGTGAATCAAAATAGGTTCCTAAGTTTTTCATATCCCCACGGTCCGGAGTAGCGGTCACCCCGAGCACATTCGCACTTTCAAAATGAGAAAGCACACGCTGATAACCATCGGAGATGCAATGGTGCGCTTCATCTACCACGATAGAGTCGAAATGGTCCGGGTCGAACTTCGCCAGCCGCTTAGGCTGCTGCAAGGTCTGAACAGACCCAACGACCACCCGGTTCCATGAACCTAGACTGGTAGATTCCGCCTTTTCAAGTGAAGTCTGCAGACCGGTCGCTTGTAGCAGCTTGTCGCTTGCTTGGTCGAGCAGCTCCGAGCGATGAGCCAGGACGAGCACGCGCTCGCCTAGCCTTACTCGGTCCTCTATCACTTTAGAGAATACAATCGTTTTACCACATCCGGTCGGTAGGACCAGCAGCGTCTTTTTATTGCCAGCGGCCCATTCTTTTTGAATGGACTCACGTGCCTCGGTTTGATAGGGTCTGAGTTCCATTCATTACACCCCTTTAGAATGCGCCGTTATTCCATGGACCAGCAGCAGGCGCAGCTTGCATTGTAGGAGCAGCTTGTTGAATTCCACCATTCACAAACTGAGCATTTAAGACTTGCGCTGGGTCCACTTCATCCGGATATAACATCGCTTTTACTTCGTTGTATTGGTCGCCATTGTAAGTGTAAATTTTCACTCGGCAATAGCCACTCTTACCAATGATATTATTGAAATCCATTTGAAGCGGCGCATTTTTTTGCTTCATTCCGATAGCTCCAAAGAACGCTGATAAGAGTCCTTCATTAGAGCTGTATAGGAATAAGTTGTGGCGTAGAGTAGCTTCGCCCTGAGCAGATGGAACTTTAAGAGTTACCTTAGCTTGTGGGCAGGCTGGAATTTTACTCTTCGGACCCGGAGTGAATTGGGCACGCTCTAATCCCGATACAGTGAAATAGTAAACCCCTTCGGGTAATAGGACGAATTCTGAATCCTTTTGAATTGTATCATCCCAAGATAGTACGCGGTCCGGTTGGTTCATTGGTTGGTTGTAAGTTGTCATAATTTTATACCTCTTTCATTTTCTAATTTTTAGCATTTCGATTTTTCAAAATTTCTTCCATTGATTGGTCCCAATGGCTAACGATGGCTCCCCAGTATTCCTGTGGGAAATTTTCAATCGGCGTATCCTGTGGGAAATGCCCACGAGTGAACGCCATGAGTTGCAGCTCGTCCACTGACACTGAGTTCTGCAGCATTAAGTCCTTCAGAGCGGCCGGAATGATATCCGGGATATCAATCGTTGATGATTCCGCAAACGGGTCACTTGTAACTGGCTCGGCTGGACCTGCAGCCTGTACGACCGTATCCACTGATGCAACAGCTTCCTGGACCGGAACGGCTGGACCCGTAATGACTGGCGCAGCTTCCTGGATTGGTTCTGCAGCTTTCATGAGTCGCGGTTCTTCAGTAGGCGCAGCTGGCGCTTCGAAGATATGAGCAATTGAAGCATAGTCCATTGGCAGCTTAGGCGGTAGACCGTGGCGGTTCTTCGCGTCCCAGGCTGGGTGGTGCGTAGTATACATGAATCGCTCGCCACCGTAAGCCTTCGCTTTATTCGTCTCAGACTTAACGACCATTAACTGGTAATTACAGAATAAGACGATGTCCGCCCACTCCTTAATCAATGGGGAAGTTTGAGAGCCGGTTTTTTTCCCGAGCTTCAACTCGTAGCGGTCATACGCTCCCTCTTCTTCCGGGCGTTCGAACTTGCGCAACTGCGAGTGAGCGGTCAGCACGACATGGACCCCTGAGTCCACCAGCTCCTGCAGCTTATTCAGTAAGCGGCCCATTTCTTCGCGTACATACGTATAGCCGTTGCCATACCCGAAGTCCTCGATGCCCTTTTTACCATGGAACGCACACACATGCTCCACACATAGCTGCTCCGCCCAGTCGACCGTGTCGATTACTAAGGTTTTGCAGCACCCAGGATTCGCCTTCACAAATGCAATTTCATTCATGAGCATCGTCCAACTGGTCGGTTTACCAAAACGCTTCACATCCATATTTGATGTAGACCCTTCAGTGTCAATGAAAACAGGGTCCGGGAATTGCGCAGCGAGTGTGGACTTCCCGATTCCTTCGGTACCGTAGATGACCACACGCTGAGCACGGGCCTGCTTTCCTTTTGTGATTTCTATATTCATAGATTTTTACTCCTTTCTATTTTTTAAAAGTCCTGTGTCCAATCCTTAACTGGTGCGGTAGGTGCTGGGTTTTGGAAAGGCGTCACAGTATCACTTTTAACATATCCATCCTCGATAATGATTTGACACTCCTCGCCGCTTGATACACGAGTGGCGATTGCTTGGAGTCCCACACTTTCGAGCCACTGACCAAACTCGGTCAAAGTAGGTAAATCCATCTGCTCTAATTTATCGAGTAACACGAAACCGCAATCCGGCTTCAATTTTCTAACAATAGCGGTCGAGATTCTAAGCTGCTGTGAGCCGGACATATTATCCCACTTTTGACCTTCGAACACTAGCTCGCCATCTTCCACGGATAGACCAGGTAATGGCAGGTCGGCACTTTCGAGCAACTGCGAACGCTCGTCCCTAACTTTCTGAATTTCAACACTTAGCGCTTCATACTTAGCAGCGAATTCCGCAGCATCTTCTTCTGCTTTCGCTTTATCAAGGTTAGCTCTGACCTTGCGATTGATTTCTTCTATATTAGCGATTGATTGCTCAATCTCAGCGGTTGATTCATCAACAAGGTTCTCAATCGATTTATTCGCGATGATATAATCGCCCATCAGCTTATCGTGTGTAGCTTCTTCTGCAGCAAGGGCCTCCTTCAACTGAGCAAGGCGCGCTTCAGACTGATGCAGCTCATTCTTGATTTTCTCCTGGTTCAAACGCTTCTGAGCATTCTCACCATTACGAGCAAGGATGGCCTGCTGCTCATTGATAAGGTCGGCAATGCTGACAAGGTCGTTCGGCGCTTCCGGGTACTGCGGCTGTTCGGCTGCAAACTTTTTCTTTTGGTCCGCAACACGCCCGATGGTCAATCGCTCATTATACAATTGCGATTCTTGATTGTCTAGAGCGTACAGCTTGTCCCCGACCCCGATGATGCGCAGCAAGGTCGCTGCCTTTTCCTTCGGAGTAGACTCCATGAACTTAGGTAGATTCAACGCAAACTCCTCAACGAATGAATCGAGCAATTGCTGACCGGCACGACCACCAGCCGGGTCCGTCACTTTCAAATCCGAGTTCTTACCCTTTCGCTCCACGATTAAGCCGTTAGACAGCTCCACTCGTAGACTTGGTGGATTCATGGACCCTTCACGGGTAGGCTTGCTCGGTTTGAATTTATTACCACCCAAGGCCCAAGCGATGGAATCCAACACACTGGTTTTACCCTGGTTATTATTGCCGCCTAAGATAGTCAGCCCGTTAGCTGTAGGCTCAATCATTACGGCTTTTACACGCTTCACATTTTCAATTTCTAATTTATTAATTTTAACTGCCATGGTGCACCCCTTCCTTTATAACGATAAGTCATGGTCTACTTTAGAGAACATGTGCTTCATATAGTTCGCTTCATCGGGGCAAATAGTTTCAATAAAGAATTTGCGAGTTTTAACCTTCATGTGAGCGAGCGCTTCGTCAGCGTCCATTTTTTCTAATAGATACTCTGCCTGGATTCGATTATAAGTACATAGCTCCTCCATGAACTCCAACATTTCAAGCAGCCCTGCTTCTTCATCCGCAGAGTTCCAACGGCTACCATCTAACCAGGTCTCACCGATTAGGCAGCGCATAGTGGCATATAGCTCCTTTTTATCCGGGTCTGCATTCATCATTTTTTTATAAAATTTTTCAACATCAAAATCGATCGTCATAGATAACACTCCTTTTTTATTCAATATCCAACTGTGCGAGTAATTCATTAACATCAATATCTTTCACTTCTAGTTCTAGCTTTTTAGTTATAATAATCAAAGACCGAACAACGGAAACCAATACGCCCATCGCTTCTTGATTGTTTAGTTCGTATTTTTTGATTGCATTAAAAATGATTCTAGTCAAATCCACTTCATTCTTCTTCATTTTGAAGCTCCATTCCATATTTGAATGATTCTAGAACTTTATCCAAATCCTTAGCGGTTAATGTAAAACCGAGCGGCTCTGAAATAATAACAAGCGTACCGCATAATGCTCTCAAAGCAGTGATTGCATCATCGATGCTAAAGTACCCTTTTTTCATTTCTAAAATTACAGCTTCTAAAAATTGATATTCTTCTTTTGTCATAGGTGACTCCCCTTATTTTTGTTTTTTTGCTTGACCCCAGGAATCCATGAAATCCGGTTCCACATAAGTGCCATCGATATGCTGCTGTACTATTCCATCGTGCTGCACAATCGCTTTATTGATATAAACAGCGCATGCCAGTATTGCAGCAACGGCTCCAAAAAATATAATATACCAGCTCATAATATACGGTATAAAATACTTCAATTGAATTTTAACTTTTTTGTGTTTTTCACTTCGCATCATAGGTCCTCCTGGGTTTTCGTTTCGTTTTGGTACGCTTCACGCAGATTATACATGTCCGCGAATTCCACTCCTAAAATATCCGCCATCTTTTTCAACTGGTCCACGCTCATACATGCTGGGTCTTTTCTGAACTCGTATAAACGCTGACGGCTCACATCCATGCGGCTGGCTACCGCATCCAACTTCAGTCCGGAATTTTGAATTAAGTCGTCAAATGGTTTGAATGTAACATTACTCAAACGCTCACCCCCTTTCAGTGTATAATTTTTAGAATCCAAAGCGGTCGTCCATTTTTGCCATTCTTTCGAGTAGCACTACACGGGTATTCATATCGAAATCGAATACACAATGAGCACGGAATCGGTCTGCTTTGCAGCGTTCAATTTGTAAGTAGTAATGACCATCAACTGCTTTGCGCATTGATAATACATCGGTCCATTCATAGTGCTTTTTACCTTTTAGGCTTTCACGCTTTCCTGGAAGATATACAATGCGCATACCTGTCAATTTATCGAATTCTTTATCAGTAATGAACTCCGGTCTGTGGTATAGAGCCTCAACGAATTCAACACGTGGTGGGAAGCAATTCACTGAATACATGCGCTTATCGTTCCCAATTTTATCGATTTGCAATTGGCCCCAATTGATATTTTTAAAATTTCCTTGGAAGATTTCCTTCGCTAATTTTTTAGTAATTTTCATTTTCTTTTTTCCCCTTTCGCTAGGACCTTACCCGTCCTTCACTGTCTATATAATAACTCTCATTTACATAATAGTCAACTAATATCTTGAATTTTAGTAAACTTTTTTTATGTAAGTTCGGTCATGCCATACATTCACTCTATCAATGATTTCAACTAATTTTTCCTCAAAGAACTCATTACAATCACCTTCGTGGTACTGGCAAATGCGCTGACCATAGGACCCGTAGCCTGCGGCCACCTCTATTTCTTCGAAGGCACCGAGCACCAAATAGTGCTCGATGATATCATTGATTTGTGGGATGGTTTTGGTTCTAAATTCGGCGTAAATATTAGTCATTATTTATAATCCTCCATCTTAGCTGTATAGTGCATTAGATTTTTATAATCTTCCTGTGCGTCCTTCAAGTACTCAGATAGGCGGCGCACGATATGCAACTCATCGATTTCTTTTTCATTCATTAGGCTAGTAGCTCCATCTAAGCGAGTAGTTAACTTGTATAAGTAGTTAGATGCTTGATAGAAGAAACTGCCGTTCATGCCGTTAGTTGCATCAAATACTTTTTTAGATAATTCGATGCGAGCATTGCTCACTAGGCTTTTAATTTCTTTCATGAGCTTTTCTGCTTTTGCCGTATTTTCATTTTTAGCACGGTCCTTCATTTTCCAATTGCTGCTCACTAATACTTCTTGGTCGTGTAAGATACGCTTAACTGCTTCATACGCTTCTTGTTCGCTCAAGTATTGGTGCTCAGATAATTCAACTGCCACGCGATGAAACTCAGCGATTTCACTTTCAATCGGTGTGCCTTTATATTCGTCCACGTAGTCCTCCATCAATTCCAACATACGTTCCATATCTTCTACAAAATTAATCATTTTCTTTTTTCCTCCTTTGGTAGGGGTCGTCCCCTTCACTGTCTATATAATAACTCTGGTTTACATTTTTGTCAACAGTTAATTTACATAAATTCAATTATTTTTTTATTTTTTTTGCTTCTATATTATGTATTGATAATTGGCCCAAAAACCGGCCTATTTGCTCGATAGGACCCTGGACATATAAACACATGCCGGACCGTGTAAAATCTCGCAGCGGTCACGCAGCGTGAAAAGAGAGCACAAAAAAAGTGGGCCGCGCACTTGGAGCGACCCACACGATTTTTTTATTTAAAATGCATACGACCTGAATCATCAATATAAACGGTTGCCTTGCTTAGCATTTCGCCGTTTTTATCGAAGTAATACCAGTCCCCGTCCACATTGCGCACTTCTTCAGATACCATCGCGCCATTATACTCCTTGAGATAGTACCATTTGTCGAAGTAAGACACCCAGCCGGTCTTCATGGAGCCGTCAGAGTTGAAGAAGTACCATGACTCCCCGATTCGAACCCAACCGGTCGCCATATAGCCTCCTTCGCGCAGCCAGTACCACTGACCGTCCTCTTCGTCCTTAAACCACTGATTTTCTAAGATGTAGCCATTGCCATCGAAGCGGAACAGATTGCCCCCGATGGTCTTCCATTGGTTCTTAGGATACGACCCGTCCTGGTTACGATACCACCAGCCCTGGTCATCCTTGACCCAGCCCTCCTTCACTTCCGGAGTTTCTGACCCGTAAGGAAAACGGATGTATCCGACCATGCCATTATAAGAGCGCGTATTATAACGAGCTGGACCGCCCACTTCAAGGAAGTCCCAGTTCCCGTCTATATTTTGCTCAATGGTCTTCAGAGTGTAGCCGTCCGAATCCTCGATAACTAGACCAGTATGACCATAAGGTGACCCTGGCACTTCCATGACGAAAATGTCCCCAGCTTTTGCAGTGACCCCAGGCCCCTCATATACGACCTCGAATCCTTGCGCAGCAGCAGAGTCCAATAAATTAATCGCATTGCCCCATAACCACTTACCAAAATAATGGTAGGCCAGGTAAGCTGGAACATCCGCGCATTGGTAGCCGTAAGCCCCATCGTTGTCGATACCTAGCCCGTTATTCGCTAGATATTTATAAAAATCAAGTACTTCTTTTAATGTAGCCATATTTATATATTTCCTCCTTTAATTACGGCAAACGCTCAGGCCAAGGTTCGCTCGTTAGATACATGATTTGACTTACACGGATATCCCCGATGTCACGGTCGGTCGGCACTGGGTCAGTGAACTGGAAGCGCAGCATATTACTGTCACCATTTCCACCCAAGTACCACGTCCCATATTGAATCCCTTTATCGTTGTAGATAGGTCCAATCAATGAACCTTCGGAACGAAATCCCACTGGAACACCGCTCAGTCCGAGGATGAACACATTCCGCTCTCTGTCAGATGGTTGTGGCAGATACCCAGCACTACCACGGCGCAAAATCCCGAACCAGCCCCATGAGAGCCCCCCGAACTGATAGGTGACCGTGTTATTTTGACGTTTAACTTTTAAATATGAACCTCCGAGCTTAGATGCAATAGATAGGGTACGCCATCCCGTATCACCGATGAGCACTTCCCAACCACGGTTATCATTACCCTTCATTTTAATCCATTTCAGAGCGCCATTTGTAACAGCAGTGTCCACATAAGTAGTCCCGACCGGAGCCGCTACCTTTCCATTAGGCATGCCAGTGCCGTGGATTTCATACTCGTTGACTTGCCCAGGCGTTCCACTAGGAGCCGCTGCAGCACTCGGAAGTGTAATGCTTCCGCCGCCATCCGATAAGGTCACCACAGTGATACTGATTTTTTGTGGAATGCCTACACCGTCCGCACCTTTTGGACCAGTAGGACCGATAGGACCCTGTGGACCTGTAGGACCGGCTGGACCAGGTAAACCATCGGCACCCCTTGGGCCAGTTTCGCCTGCTGGACCTTGTAAGCCATCCGTCCCTCTAGGACCTGGGTCACCAGCTGGACCCTGTGGACCAGGAACACCATCGGAGCCTCTAGGACCCACATCACCCTGTGGACCACGCTCGCCAGGCTGACCAGGCTCACCTTTGTCCCCTTTAGGTCCGGGAGTAAGTGAAATGGTCCTTAATTCTTCCTTGGTAGCGAGCTGACTCACATCAACGCTCGGTCTATTTTCCAAGGCTTCCACGCGCTGCTTCAAGGCGCTATCGTCATACACCGTATCATTATCGGTTCTTGATTTTAATGATTCCACATCGGCTGAGATTTGGTGGATTTCAGAGCGTAGACCGCTGTCATCATAAGTGCCGCCTTGCGCTTTGATTTTTGCAAACAGCTCATCGAGTTCTTGCTTCGTTACGATACTATCGACATCAACCAAACGACCCGTCACTCGCTCAACGAGTGGAACCTCCTGGGCTGTATCAATCGCGCTCACTTTCACGTTAAATGTAAACGAGTAAACATCCATCGATTGCTCCACTTTTTCAAAATAGATATAACCGATGACCGGCTCGCTTTCAACGATTAAAGAACTATCGAATGGCACTGTAATGGTATTGCCATCAATGGCAGCTTCGATGGTTTTATAACGCTTTGTATTTTTGAAATAGAACAAGCATAGAACTTTGGTCGCGGTCAACTCATCCACAGTAAACTTAAACGCAGCCGTGCCTTTATCCTTACTGTAAATTTCATGCCACAATTTATCAGCTTCACGATTAGCTGAAGAAATAGTTAAATGCTTTTTAATTACTTTTTCCATGCGCTCCTCCTTTCAAAATAGAAAAGGGCCCCAAAAGAGCCCCCTTCGAATTTTTAACCTTCAATATTTTTCAATGAGTTCATGCCATTAACAGCAGCTTCAATTAACGCCTTGCGAGATTCCGCATCTAAAGTGATGCCCGCTTTTTCTAGCTCAGCAATGACCAAACGCTCTGCAGCTTCGAATTTTTCCTTGCCACCAGCATCGGCCACATGGCGGAAGATTTGCTCAACCGCTTCTACTACTGTAGTTGTAATATTTTTCGCAAGCTCATAATTGCGAGCTTCAGTTTTAGCTTTCAACGCGCTAACTTTAGTCTGAAGATATCCACGCAAACCAGTGAATAAGATAGTAATGAGAATCGCTAGAACGCTAACAACACCTTGAATTAATGAATCGTATAAATTTGGCATAATAATAAACCCCTTTTCTGATTAGTCCGGTTTGACCGGTAATTTTAAATATAATGCATGTAAGTCCTGAATCTCACCGTTCCCACCTAAATGGGTATAAGACTCGAACAGCTTACCAATTTCTGCAGCATGGCTCACAGTAGTGTAACCGCGCTGCAACTCCGCTTTCATATCGGCATAAAGACGATAACGCTGTGTATTTTTAATACCGCTGCGATTATCCAATCCGATACCTTTTACTTCCTTTATTTCTTTTTTAGATTCCGCCACTTCCGCTTTCACTTCTTCGATGCGCCCGGCCATTTTAGACAGCTCCCGAAGAATATCGTCAGCGTTCTTTTTTGCTTGGTTGGACATATACGCAGTGACAACACTGACCGTCCCACCAATTAACGCAATCAATACTGCGTCAGAAACCCAGGGAGCTAACACATTAAAACACCGGGTGCGTTAATGGCTCTGTATTTTTTCATCATTCAGACTCCCCCCACTTCGGCAGCAGCCCCACCAGGCTCCGCGTGCTCTTTCAACCACTCCATCGCATTAGTAAGGTCTAGCTTGCTCAATTGGATGGCTGACATTTCGTTGATTTTTTCTGTAATTTTAGAATCCACATTTTTTAATTGAGATTCTAACACCGCTTTTTTACCGTATAGCTCATCCACCGCTTCCTGCAGCGATTCCAACTGCGTATCGAACTCGGATGACACACGGTTCAATTTTTCTAAATCGATCGTGACCATACATTACCTCCTAAATTCTAAAACTGACATTATCGAAATTTAACCATTGCGAATCAACATTCGATTTTACCACCACAGCGCCATCAGGTCGAATACTTAAGATGGCTACACCGTAACTATTATTCAACGCAGATAAATACAACTGCTTCCCAGGTCTGTATCCTTCGGGAAGCGTAAAGATGACCGTCTCCTGCGTGGTATTTCCACCCCTAGCAGTTCCACGGAAGTACACAGTGCCATCAACTGACTTCGAGAATTGCACAGCGCCATAGTCGATTGTATTCCTCCAGCCACTTGTTAATGCAGCATCGGTCCATTTAAGAGTGGTCGAACTATCGCTCGGAGTGAACTGAACCCACTTCTGCCAGCCATAGTTCGTTTTACGCCGCATGAACATAATGTCCGTATTATTCGGAATATAAATCTGCAGGGCAAAACTCGCATCATCCGGATGAGTATTCACTTGTAAATAGCCGTACTTTTGATACATATTCAGTCCATCCGGCAGGTCGTCCATATTGTGGGAATAATACAAACCGGTCTTCATGAAATCATTCGCTGACCCGGTAATTTTTAATGATTTACCATTCGGCTGCGTGAGCTTCCCGACTTGGACCAGCTCGCCATTTGAGTAGATATCGCCACCCACATCGAGCGCGCCACGTTCCCACACTTTGTTAATACCCACGCCTTCCGGGGCCTTACACATGACTACTCGCTCCGGACCCACAATCGGAGCCGTAAACTTAGCTTCAGTATATGCATCCGAAATGATACCATGGACCTCCCAAGATGATGCCGCTGAGAATTTCCCGACCAGGTCCGCGTTTGAATTCGTCAACGTATGGACCGTGGAAGAAGTAATCCCACCCCCAGCATTATCTGAGAAATAGCCATCATTCGCAGGCTTGACCTGGAATTTTAACTTCATCGTATTTTTTTGAACGCCATTCACAATCAGTGGAGCAATGCGAATATTTCTGCGGACCGTGAGAGTCTGCAGGTCGCCACCACTTCGGACCACAGAGAAATCAATGACCGGCGCAAAGTACTGCAGCACTTGAATCGGAACAGTGACCACATTAGAAGTCAGACCACGGCTGTCAGTGATATAGGCCCTCACTTCGAAATTGCCATGATTCTTGAATATATTGAAAGCAGCGCCGTCCTTAGTGATTACATTTTTTTGACCTACTACTTCTGCATAATAGCCTTTTAAAGTGGACCCGTAAGTGCCCTCGAATCCTAGGAACTTACACACCATTTCAGAAAAGGTCTGAACGAATATATTTTTGCCCACGATGTCCTTTGTGGCTTTTGCTTTATCGGTTAGCTCGATTCCGGCCAGCTTAGGCTGAGTACCAGCAGGCAGCCCGATGTCGTATCCATACTTATACACATCAGACCCGATTTGATTCGTGCCATCATAAGTGCGGATGCATAAATCAAGCGTGCCAGTCATAGCGTTAATATTACGCGCAGCATGCTCGACCGCAGGCGTGAACTTAATCATGGTACCTAGTCCGGACCCAACATCAATCCAATCAGACCCCCACACTTTGTACCATACCTGGTGCGTGAATGATTCTACTTTTTTATCCAACGTAACAGTCACTTCACTACCTAAGCGGCGGCCACCGCTCACGCTTGCGATTTGTGACATTCGTGGAATTTTAGGAAAATCAACACTCGTGCTGGCAGATACTGACCCAAGGACCCATTCACCATAAGCGATGCCTTCTGTATCTACACTCCACACTTCGACATTACGAGTGGCAGCCCCGTCATCGTCATTCGGGAACGTGAATTCTAAAGAACCTAAATACTTCTTACTACCGGCGATATATAGTGAACCGATATACAGCCACTTAGTAATACCGGCCATTCGTACATTAAAATATGCCCCGTAAGTGTTCGGAAAGTCGATTTCATATCCACCTGGGTCATTCCCGATATATACATCGACCGTGGCAGTCGTTAAATTGCTGACCCGGTCCTGGCTTTTGGTTTTAACATTGTACTCAACATAGGCCTGCCAGTTACCACTAAAATATTTATAAGCCATTCAACTCCTCCTTCCTTACGGTCCCACATACCGTATTACATTAAATTTTGGATTCACATTATATTGAGATTCAATATAATAACCGATTTGAATCGATTTGGTGAATACCCCGTTATCGATATGAATGACCCCTTGCGAGATACTCATAACTTCCTTACCGGCACTAATTAGAGAGATTCGGTCATCCGTAATCAGTACCGAAGTATCGCTTTGTGGGTTCCCGATAGATAGCCCCTCATTACCAAAGCGCATGTTCCGGTCCACCGTATTCCATACAGCACTCATGGCTCCAAGCTCTGCCTGGATTCCAACCATTCGCTGTGATACTTCGACTAGGTCACGCTCGGCTTGCTTTTTATCTTCTTCCCTAGCATTTACCAGGGCGTCAAATTTAGCACGCCACTCGAGAGTGGTCTCAAGGCTGGCTTTAGCTTTCAACTCCTGGGCAATAACCAACTGCTGGTCCTGAAGCTGGCGCAACTGGTCCTCAGTGATACCTTTATCAATTTTCGCTTCGATTTTCGCGGTCAATTTATCCTCAAGGTCCTTCAATGGTTTTTTAAAGTCCTCGATGGAAGAAGTATCGATGAACACCTTGCCATCACGCACGCCCAATATTTCCTTGGTGCCCTGGACCACACGCACTCGATTCAAGTCGATGGACCCGGCCACGATTTTATTCGCATTCAACTCAATAATCTGAGCGACTGCAGCGCTGATTTTTTTAGCAATCACTTCATCAGTAGTCATGGTTTGAATGATTCGTTCCATGTCCGCCGTGTCCGCTTTTTTGACCCATTCGCCATGCTGCCGCTCGTAAAGTTCCACATAGCCACCGCTCGGCTTAAACCAGGTGTCCCCGTTTTTAGGCTCGACCGGCTCAGTGATATCCGAAAACACATTACCTTGACTGGTAATCATGGCATTCAGGTACTCCACTTGCTGCGTGAGCGTACCCCGGTACTCTTTCGTGCCCTGGCTGACCGTAGCAGATTTACCACTCGAAGTGACACTTAAGCCACCACGAAATGCAATCTTCTGAGAGAGAATCGGCAAAGCCACGAACTGGCCATCGTAAGACTCAACGCTGAGCCATTCCCCGGCTAGGATTGCCATGTCCCCCTGCCACTTTAAGGTGTACGGGTAGAAGTTGAAATCACGATACTCATTATATACCCGGCTTAGGATAGCCTGGGTCATGAGCGGATTTTTAAAGGTAATAATATTACCGGTCGTGGACCCTTCATGGAACACGACTTTTTTATTCCCCTCTCCGGTTATTTCATTACTTGCACCGTTCACACGATACAACACCTCGTTTTTTTCAAGGCCGTTCAGATAGTAGTTAGACTTTGGAACGCGGCGGTTCGAGTTCGTAAGCTGGATAAATTCAAGTCGACCCAAGCGGTCGAATCGAACAAAGCTGCCATTTAATTGGGCAATGTATACCAGTGCTTCACGTACCGTCACTTTATCCATTTTAACCTGGACCGGATAATCAGCAACCAGCAGATTAGGAGCAAGCTCCAACTCAGCAATCCGGGCAATTTCTTCCACAATAGCTCTCGTGTTCGATGGATAATCCAACGAGCTGACAAATGGACCATTCAGACGGTCCATTCCATCAACTGCTGTTATTTTAGTACGCTTACTATTTCGATTTAATACGATGTCCTTCGCATAGAACACGCCCAACGGGATGGACTCGTAATGATCGTCATGAACATTTATCGAGATGAACGCTTTACATTTGGAGCCTTCCTGCAGGCCTTCCACAATCCGCCCGATTTCAATCTGCAGCGTATTAACGAATCCACCACCAGGGAGAAATTTATCCCCAGTGGCTAGACCATCGTCCAAGTCGATAGAAATGATGTCACTTTCAGTATAAACGGCGTCCTGTATCTCAACCCGACACTTAAAAGTGCGGCTTGCTGCCTGGATAGCTGATTTATAATCTTCCGTAACTTGATACATTCATACCGCCTACCTTTCAATGAAATTCATACTTAAACCGCTCCAAGGCTTCAAGTTATTAGCCCAGGAATAAGCCGGAGCGCTTCGGTCTCCGACATAAAAAGTTCGACTAACAATTCCCACCTCGGGGTCCGGATAGCTGACCGTGAAAAATTCACTTTTCACAGCAGTCAACAAGGCTGACATTTCTGCCTGGGATAATAGACCCCACTCACACTCGAGTTTTCTTTTTACAGCGACACGGTCCCGGACCATGTCCCCTCGAGCATTACGGCCCGTCTCACCATCCACATCCGAGATGGAAACTTTGAAAGATTTAGGAGCAACAACCGTCACCCCGTTTATAATTAACGACATTCAATCGTGCTCCTTTCTAAACATTCAATAACAAGCGGCCAGCTTGCGCCTGTGCCTGGTTGATTTTATCAATCGTCCAACGACCGAACTCATCATCCCCGACCTTAAGCACTAGCTCTCTGATTACTGGAGCATTACCACCGCCCGAGCCTTCCGGCATACGAGCTGCGACTTTACCAGCTAAATCAGTAATCCAGCCTGTGTTATTTTCTAATGGCATAACGGCTTCTCGTCCGGCTTCCCCCACGATTGCGAGCGTAGCACTGTCAACGATACCCCCACGAGCGAGTCGTGGCAAATTCACATACGGAATGCTTCCGAGCGATACCCCTGGAATTTTATTGATTAGACCAATAACACCATTAATCATGCCAATAAATCCATTCACTACATTTTCGATGGTTCCAAGAACAGCATTCACTGCTCCACGGAACGCGCCTCCGACCGCAGACCCTATCATTTGACCTGCGTTCACAAAGATACCTTTCACAGTAGACCACACGCCACTGAAGAATGACCCGATGCCGCTGAACGCTCCTTGTACTGCACTATATGCACTTCGGAAGATTCCACCGAACCAGGAAGCGACACCGCCCAAGATACTAGTTACATCATGCCAGCGCGCCCCGAACCATGACCCGATGCCGGCGAATATGCCAGTCACTAACGTCCATGCTTGACGGAACATGTTACCAAACCATGATGCAACACCACTCAAGGCGTTTATCACATCCTGCCATCTTTGAAGATACCATTGACCTAACGATTTGAAGATATTAACAATTGAATCCCATGCCTGCTTAAATACATTACCGAACCAGGCTGGAGCTTGACTGAACACATCAACAATGCCCTGCCATAACTGAGCAAAGAACTGACCGATGGCATTACATACCCCATCGATGAAATCACAGATGGCCTGCCATACTTGAGTCGCTACCTGTGACACAGTATCCCAGTTCGCAATCAACGCAATCCCAATCGCTACCAATGCAGCGATGGCCGCAATAACTAATGTAATCGGACTGGTTAGGACCGCGAGCGCTCCATTCAGTAGCCACGTTGCAGCAGCAGCAGCAGTCGATGCAGCCGTGTGAAGTGCCATGGACCCTGCAGTGGTTACCCACTGCCAGCCTTGCGCAACTAAGCTGCCAATCATGCTCGCGCTATTGACAACAAAGTCCTTCGCATATAGGGCCGTTAGATACAACGACTCCCCGAACGACTTCAAGTTCCCGATTGACAATCCGACCAGGGCGTTCTTCAGAGTGACAAAGACAGCGCCCAATCCTCCGAGCTGCTCAATGTACGCAGCGAACTGCATGACCTTCCACGCTCCCCAAAACGTACCAACAACCTTAGTGATTCCGGAGATGACCCCTGTATTGTCCTTGCACCAATCACCAATGGCTTGAAGCGCATCGGCTAAGCGCTTAAGAACTTCAACAATGACTCCACCGGTCCACTGAGCAATCGGAGCTAAGAAACTATCGAACAACCACGCAAACGCGTCACCAGCTCCACGCAATACACCGTCTGCAATTTTAACCGCACCAGCTAGTCCACGAATAAACTCCGGAACGATATCCGAAATCGTGTAACTCACTAATGGGCTCATTACATTATCCAGGAACCACAGCAAGCCTTCCCCGATAGTAATCGAGAATGGAGCCAAGGCATCCCAAAACTGACGGAGCGCTTCGTTGATTTTAGGGAAGTCAATATTATTCAAGGTTTTAGTGATAATATCAATGAATCGTGGCAGCCCTTCCCCTAGGACCCAGGACCCTACCGGAACTAAAAAGCGCTCATAAAAATCAATGAGTGCAGTGGCCACAAATTGCTTCAATGGCTCCAGTGCTTCCGCTAGTCGACCCAGCGCCTCGATTGTAGGCTGTAACAATTCTTTGAGTTTTTCTAAAAATTTAACGATAGGACCCGAGTCCTCTTCATTGAATGCATCAGAAAACGACACCTTCGGAAGAGTTAGTGCGCCACCGCCAGGAGCTCCGCCCCCACGGCCACCACCGCCGCCTCCGCCTCCGCCTCCGCCACCACCGTCGGAGTCATCATCTCCGCCGCCGGCAGCTTTTTTGCTCAGCGAGTTAATCTCGTCAAATTTTAGAAGTCCAAGCATTTCCTTTGCTGCCTGCTTGGCAGCTTTCCCAGCTTTACCAATACCATCGCCCAGCTTACCGGCACCAGTTCCAGCATCGCCCAGGTTGTCGGCGATACCGCCTGCAGCATCCTGCACTCCGCTCATGGCTCCACCTAAGCCGCCGCTCGTATTTACAGTCTTACCGAATAAGAGCTGAGTAAACGTAGCAAGGGCACTCGTTGCTGTATTCAAGAATGAAGCAAACGTGTTCAGAGCTGGCATCATAGCATTAAGAATCGGGAGAAATGCATTCCCGATATTAAGCGCGCTATTTTTTAACAGCGCTACAAAGTAAGCAAGACTCGTGGTCGGACCCTGCATGAGAGTCGTCCCGTATTTTTTCGATGCTTGCTCTAAGATAGCCATCATACGGATGGCTTGTTGTGTATTGAAATCTAGCTGAGCCCAAGAGCGCCCGTTCGCGAATTGCTGGAACGCATCCGTGGCTTCTAACATAGCTACATTTACATTGATTCCAAGGTCCTCAATGGCTTCAGTACTTCCGAGCATACCGCTTCGGATTCGGTTCATTACATCGTCCATCGTTCGACCAGTAGCACTGGCAATGACTGAAGACGCCTCAAGCATTTTCACAGTATAGCCAGCCAATTGGTCTGAATCCTTGATAAAGTTACTAAATAAATTGGAGTATACCGCTCCATACTTCAAGGCGTCTGCCTTTGCGATATTGTAAGCGATGGCTCCATTATCGGCCCATTTCAAGAACGACTGCGAGCTCTCTCCCATGGTCCGCTTGATTTGGTTCATAGCCGCGCTGACTTCCAAAGCCATCTGAGTCCCGTAACTACCTACTTTATATAGTGCCCCAGTAATAGCTGCAATTTTTATGGCGTTCCCTATTTTAGAGAACGTTTCATTCATGCCGCCTACATTTTGGTTTACCACCTTCTGAGCATTATCGGTTTGATTCTGAATTTCTTTCAGAGCCTTTTTATAAGGACCCGTCTCGGCTTTAATCAGCACTTGGACCTGCTCCAAGGTTAATGCCATGCATTAGCCCCCTTTCGCATTTTTCATATTTGCATTAAAACGAGCAGCAAACGCACGCATCGCTTCTTTATGCTTTTCTAGCTCTAGCTGCTTCATACGCTCGCTGACTA
>ERZ772799.163-NODE-163-length-28036-cov-8.161217_pt1 | contig 28036 bp, 53 predicted proteins | sample MGYA00511345_ERZ772799 | MGnify/ENA primary metagenome ERZ772799 (study PRJEB29015, sample SAMEA2738037) | human oral metagenome | biome: human oral; feature: human-associated habitat; material: saliva | place: China | collected 2238 ... | reverse complement strand
GTGACGGTTTTGTCAAGGGAGGGCGACCGCCCCCCCCTACCGTTTCAAAAAGAAAATAAAAAATAATAAATTATTGTTTTGTCAACGCTGGCAAGGTTTTATTTTTTTCTGTTCAGAGGTGGGTGGCTTGTGCCAGACCATATTATCTTTATTGCCTTTAGTGACCGTAAAACCATTGCGGACCAACCATTTTTTCAGCCGCTTGTTCAGGATTGACTGCACAATAACAACATTATAGTTTTGCTTTAAGTGATCAATGTAGCGCGCCCACGCACCGTTGTGCGGTTGTAGGTTCTGGACCGCTAGCAAAACATAGGTGTCAGGTTTCAATAGCTTATATTTTCCAACTAGGGTTTCAAAATTTAGTTCTTTATAGGTAGCAAGTGCATATAGCGCTTCATCAACTTCATCAACAGTGACCTTAACGCCAAATAATTTTTCAAGGCATTGGCGGAGTATTTCCGCCTTATTTACTGATTTCTCTACAGTTAGCGGCTGTCTACATACATTTTGCGTCATGCCCATCTCCTAGCCTAAATAAATCTATACCAGCCTCAACAATGATAGCCTCAGCATATCGTGTAACGGTAGGCAAGGACAGTTCCTTAAACGGCTTAAAGCCATGTGCATCAATCGCCTGCAACCGTTTTACAACCTCCTCCACCATATCAGCAGGATTTTTTGGCAAATCATCAAGAGACAGTGCGTATTTATCTATTATTGTTTGCCGCAAAACTATCTTGCCATTCTTATACGATACTGACCAATCACCAACCTTAGTACTCATACCTAAACGTCGTCCTCATCAACTAGCAAATAACGCCACGTATTGCTTGCCCTACCATTTGACAATTTTTGGCGGATAGCTACAATATTGTAACCATCTTTACGCAACTCGCTTATTACAGAGGTGTACTTCAACGCAACACGTGATAGCTCCCAATTGGTAGCGCCACCATCACGTTCTATTAGCGACAACACTCTATCAATCTGCGGCTTCGTGCCAGCAACCTCACGGCGGAGCTGCTGGCTATAGGACCGGCGTTCATAAATCAGGCTACGCCAAACAGTCTTGGCGCTATGTGACTTACTTCTATTTGCGCTTGGTGATTTATCAATGATGCCAGCCTTGGCGGCGCGGGTGAATACTCCACCCAAAACGCTATAGTTTGACAATGTGTAGTCGTCCTGTTCTAATACTGCAATCAGCGTGTCAGCAGTAATGTACTGATTATGCAATGCCATCTGCGGCAATGCGTACTCAGCCGCTTCAACTAGCCGTTGCTTATTCTCCTGATTTGTCATGTAGACCTCCACCCAAAATAAATTGCCGTGTATCTGTGGCAAGTTCAGTAGCCCTGATGAGTGCAATAGCTATAGCCTTGACCATTTCTGGCTTTGATTGTTCAAAAACAAAACCTGATTTATTAAAGATATTTGTTAATGACTTGCCATCTCTACAATACCGCTCAGTATATTGATCTGGTGTTAGCAACGTAATGCGATTGTCACGATTGATTATCACATAAACAGTAACAGGACCATTGCCAATATCTACAGTGACTTTATGAGTTCTGCTTATCATGTCTGCTGTGCTATCCATTTTTACTCCTCAAAAAATCTTTAATAACTAACGTGTCGCGGTGTACACGCTTGCCATTTTTCATAAAATAAATGTAGTACTCGTCGGTGCTATTGCTTGGCTTTATGCCAACAATCTCGTCATATGGCGGCTGGTTTACTATAGCCTTTTCACGCCAGTACTTCATATCAACATATTTTTTGTAACGCCAAATTACAGTAGCAGTGATGCCAGCTAGCAGGTAGCCAATCGCAACAGGTATTAGCACGCTAGATACTACGATCATGCCAGTAATCAACATCTCCATAATTTAGCCCCTGCTTCCACCCTGGCAGCAATCGTCAAGGCACTCTAGAAATTTAGCATTGCCAGTATGTAAAAACGCATCTATCACTTCACGGTTATGCTGCGTACCTTTGTAGCGTTTGCCGTTCACGTGAAATATCAGCTCAACACCGACTGTTGTTTTCCTGACATTGCCGCCTATATGGACCGGCTTTTTTGGTTGTGGTCGTTTAATATCTTGTATAAGCATAATCAAAACCTTTACTTTTTAGACTGCTGCATCCTTTCATCAGCCAGTAATTTTTCTATCATTCTATCGATTTTTTCAATTTCGGACCGTATATCGATAAGTACGCCGCCGGTGTTCATTCTCCTCTCAAACATAGCTAATAGCTGGCTACGTTGGTCAAACAACTGTTTTATGATTTCATTTTGGTCAATCATCAGCTCTACCTATTAACCAATCCATCATCTTTTATCTGCAACCGGCGCTTCTCTAGGCTATACCAATCAGCCAACCGTTTCAGTAATGTTTTAATTCTTGCCATTCTTGCCACCTTTCGTATCATCTACTGCTTTATATAAGATTGCCGCTATTAGCATAAGCAGGCATATTTGACTAAACAACAACCAGCTCATGACCAAGCCCTACCTGTCAAGATTACTTGCATACCACGCTCATTAATTGCTTCAGGCACTTCACAAACATATTCAACCTCAGCATCATACCACAAGTCAATGTCCTCAGGTCTAGCGTTATCAACACATACATTGATAGCATCTTTTTCATCACTAGCCGCAACCATATGTGCATTGACACCGTTTCTGTCAAACTCGCCATCATCGAGCTTTACTATGTATAGGTTAGCCATTATTAGTATCACCTTTAGCTTCAGCTTCGTTAGTTTCTAAAAAGCCCTCAACGATTTCATCAAGGTCAGAGTCTTCACTATCTGATTTTGGCGCTGGCTTATCTGCTGGTTTTTCTGTAGCATCTGGCGCATCAGTGCTGGTTGGATTTAGTACATCAGCAACTTGGCGTTCAGCTCGGCGGTAGATATTAGCAACCTTGAGCAGTTTTTCGTAATCATCATCAGGTAATGCTATTAGATAATCAAGTACTTCATTATAGCCAATGCCTACTGGCTCTGGCGCAATACTGTTAGTGTTTGGTCGTATATTTTCTATACTATCTTTGAAAAATAATCCCATATTTTGTCAACTCCTTTACTATTTACAGGTGTAGTCCCGGTTATCACCATAAGCCGTGCCATTGTAGTGCCATGTGCAATTGTTAGCGGCGGCATAGCTTGCTAGTTGTGCGGCACGGTGCGTGTTTATTGCGTAAACTACTGCCACCAGCGCAACTACTAAGCTGATTATGGTTACTAACCTGTTGTTTTGCTGTGTTTGTTTTTGAGTTCTATTCATATGCTTTGCCCCTTTTGTTATTACATATCTATTGTAGCAAAACTACCCACCGTATGTCAATAGTTTTTGCTAAAAAATTAGCTATTTTTGGTATACGGACCGGTCGTTCATTCTGATAAATCAGCCCCTAAAAACTTACCGCCATAATTTACATCATTAACCACGATAGATATTATAAGTTTTTGGTTAAACACCTCAGCGGTCAAGCCTTTCACAACACGTGTCTCAAGGTTCGCCTCAACATCGCCCATCTTAATTAGCTTATCTATGTTGTCAATGACGTATTGTTTAAGCTTCTGATTGTTCATTTGGTTTATCATCTATTTTGTTAAATTGTTGCTTGTCAGACAACTCTTCAAACACTTTAGCCCTAGTCGTCAACCACATAGACATGTGATTAGTTTGTAGGTATTCTAATTTTTCTGCTAGTTTCATAATTCTCCTCCTCAACCGCATAACTGGTTGGCTATACAAGGTGATGATTTGCACACCACAATTTCCGAGCAGCTGCGCTATTTTTCATACGGTACTTTTGGTTTCTTTAGGTCGGCTATCCACAAACCCTTAACCTGCTGCTTCTGAGCGTCTACCTATTCCGCCACTTACATAGCCAGTTGGTAACACCAAATGATAGTTGGTTTAGAATAGTAAAAATAGGTATACAATTTTTTCCGGTAAACAAAAAATTAAAAGGTGCGTTGGTGCTACCAGTTAGACAGACAATACACGCCACATAAACGCTAGAAATTATAATGGCGTTCCACATATGTTTTGGTGCTTCAGGGTGGGCTGAAATAAACCAAAATAGGAGCTGTGCATATCATCTGTCCAGTTATGCGGTCGAGTTTTTAATGTACATAAGGCAGAGCAGTTTAACGACTTACTCAGGTCACATTTTATGCTATAACAACATCACAATTTGCTAAAAATTCCATAATGTCGTCAACAACACCGGTTGCGGCTTTTTTAGCGTTTGGAAATCGCCCAATAGCTCCGTTGTCAACATCAATCTTGCCGTCAACTACCTTATAGAAAATATAGCTGTCGCGCTTTAGTGACCTGATATCTTTAGTATCAGCACCACCGTTGTATGTGCAATATTCAGTGCTGATAGTCCTATTGATTTGATAATCGTAAACTGTATAGCCTTTATAAGTTTTGCCGGAGTCGGTTTTAACGAAATCATCGCCATAAGTTTTAGCAAGCAAGTCATCAATATTGATATAAGCTTTATCGCCTGCTTGGTTTAGTTTAGCTGTTATAGTGGTTTTCATAGCTTTTATGCCTTTCTATGAATTACGTTTGTTATATTCTTATTGTAGCAAGCCACCCACCCACCGTATGTCAACACTTTTTTACGACTTTTTTGGAGAATTTTTTGACCTGTGGAAAACCATTTTTCCCATGTGGGGAAAATGGTTTTTATTTAAGCTGTTTACCGAGCCAAAATACCAATAAAAGATATAATATGGCTCGTATATAATCTTTATCAATAATAGCAACCACTACACCGACAATAGCCGTCAAATAAGCAATTATTAGCAGTGTAACTAGTATTAGTATTGCTAATACACCTAGTCTTCTCATATCTCAACCTCCTCCTGTTCTTTTTTCTGCACAATAAGCTGTGCGGTTTCTTGCCATTTAGTGCGCTTGCCGCATTTTTTGCATTCGACCGGACCACGGCGTACCAGCTTAAGCTTTACTAAGTTTAGGCTGGCGGTTGGCACAACGGCATTGCATTTTTCATTGCCACACTTAAACACAAATCTGGCGTTAGTCGGCATTTTTTGCCTCCTGCATTTCCACCAAATAATCATAAAGCTTGCCAGCATCCGTGATATGCCACTCTCTGCGGCGTTTTTCGTCAGTAATATAGCAGCTTTCAGGCACTTCGCCAGCATGCGGCGCATCCCAGAGCCACCAGCTGATTGTTTGGTCGTCATCATCAAATTCAGTTTCTAACGTAATTACTAAGCTAGTCACGAGCTGCGATATGTAAACTACAGACTCTTCATCTGTTATGTCGCCGAGCGCTTGGCTAATTTCGTTATCTTTGCGCTGCTGCGCTTGAATATCTGAAATTATCTCAATAAATGTTTGCCGTTTCATGATTTAGCCCCCTTTATGCTAAATTTATAATAATCTTGTGGCTTCATGCCGTTCTGTATAGCTTTAGCAAAATACTTTTGCGACATGCCCTTACGTTCAGCTAGCTCTAAAAGACATACAAAACCAGACATACTGCATTTGTCAATATAGTTAGCGCATTGGCGCACCCAATATTTCTCGTATTTTTCGTTAAAATTAAACTGTTTGATTTTAACACTGATGTAGCTAGCTGTATGCTTAGCCACCTCTTTAACTTTTTCAACAAACCTGTATGTGCCGTCTTTAACCATCTTGCATAATGTCGCAAAATAATGCTTTGGATTAGCCTTGGTTTTTGCGGTGTCAATCATACGTTGCCACTCGCTAGCTCTGCCCATTTTTTCAAGCTTTATCTGTATGCTTCGGTAAAATGGCAAATACTGCTTATTTTCGATTAGTTCGGCGGCTTCAGAGCCAATGCGTTCAAGCATTGTTTTCTGTCGCCTTTCTGTAACTGTTATGTTCACTATACCCCCAGTTGTTACGTTAGTGTTTTACCCTGATATATTCATAATACCGAGCTTCAATTATAAATTCAAGTCTGGCTTTTAGTGATTTGTGGAAAACCTGTGGAAAACTCAGAAATTCAAGCTGGTCTATATACTATATAGATTATTTCTTTGAAATATTTTTATATACTATATAGAATACCTGTTATTTATTGATTTTTGGCAACAAAAAACCGCCGACAACTGGGATGTAAACGGCGGTTTTTTGCACAAAAGTGGCGGTAATAGAGTTGACCTTTATTACCACCTGTATTATACCATGACCTGCTGCCCGCTGGCAATACCTTGAGTGGATTTCTTAAACCTATTTGCGCCATAATAGGCAAATGCCGCGGCTTCGGTTGGATCGCTTTGAATTTCAGAGTTCATTGTGGCATAGCCAAACATACCATCACGCCCAATATCACGGCGCTTTACCGTTCGTATGCTTATGTTTAGGATTGGCTGATTAAAATGCGTTAGCGTGCCTTGCTTGATAGCCGTATCAAATGCGGCATATGCTGCGCCAGCTTCGCGCACATTTGGCGTTAGTATTCGTTTAGATATTCGTTTATCCATACGCGTCAGCTCCTCAACTAATAACTGCGTGCCAGCCGCGCCGTCAATGATGATTTTAGCCGCCTTGCGCCACCTATCAAATAGCCACGTACTAAGCCAGCTTATGCCGGCATTAAGCGGTTTACGTTCAATAACTTCAACATGCGTTTTGCCATCAGGCATTGCCACGCCAACCGCCAATGTCACCGAGCTGCGATCAGGTGCAAATTTAACTGAATAAACTAGGCTAGGATTTTCAGGCAAGTCAACCTTTTCTACAATCAGTTTTTGCCAATCCTCCTCATCAATCGCCCGCATATTTTTAGTGCCGGCATACCAACCAAGCCGCATCTTATTAAAGCTATCATCAGCCATTTGCTCAGCTTCTGTCTTGATGCGGCGGAGCTGTAGGAAGTAGCCAAGGCTAGGGTTGGTGTAATACCAAGCATCACGATCATTTTTATCAACTAGCTTTTCAACGGACCACTCTTGGATACAGTAGTCAGGGGCTTTACCGCTTAAAGCCGCATCACGGATACGCAACCATACTGTAGCAGTAGATCCAGCGGTTGGTGGCGTGCCAGCGCGGATCGTTTGGCTATTCTGGTTACGACCTGCGGCGATAGTAGGCAATAACGCCTCCTGCTGTGCGTCAGTTTCCTCTTGACATTCGTCAAGTAGCAGGGTATCGCTAGTATTACCTAAACCACCTGTGCGGGTTCGGGTTCTAAACACACACCGCCCGCCATCAATCAGCTCCAAATAATCAAGAGTGCGGGGCTGGCTGTCAAATTCAGGTGTCAGTAATTCGCGTATTTCATTTTTAGCGTTGTAAAAGAAATTTTGCACACGCCGTTTAACCTCGGTTACGGTTTTATCAGCGTGCGCCGTATAAATCAGTGCCTCATTTAAGAAAATCATGCCGCCAACGATACGTGCAATAAATAGCTCGGTTTTGCCGTTTTGGCGCGGCACGCTAAGCCCTGCATCAGGGTTTGCCCAAACCCATTTGCCGTCCTCATCCTCAATAACCGCCATCCAGCGGTATAGGACCGTTTTTTGCCACGGCAATAAATGTAGGTCATATTTTTCAAGCAAGTCAATGGTTTTAACCGCTAACCACACATCACCGTTATTGTAATGATCAATGCGTGGCTTCTGGTTTCCTAGCCGTTTTTTACTCACCATTTTTAACCGCCTTACATTTACTGCAAATATTGTCTACATTTCGTGTCATACACCAGCAATTTTTACATAAGCTTAATTTGTCAGGCTCGTCCTCAATTGTTTCAAGCATTTTAATAGCTAGCGCTACCGCGCCGTCATCAGGATCATGATTGATTGGCGTGCCATCATCACAAACATAAGCACCCTTTTCTCGCAAGCGGTTAACTGCGGTGCGTGCATAAATTGTAGTGCCGTTTATGGTTATGTAAACACCTATCACGACTTGTCCTCCATATCATCAATTGTAATACGCGACTTAAAGCTGGTAGTGCGTGCGCCATTGCCGCGTTGGCGCTTTTGCTGCACTTCGCCCATTAGCTTTGCCAGCTCGGTGTTTTTACGAGGACCATTTTTGCGTTCCAGCGCTTTAATCTGGTCGGTCACGTCAATCAGCTGGCGTGATAGGCTAGCCATATCACGTGTTGCAACGCCTTTTTCAAGCTCGGCGGCAATATTATCACGGAGGGCTTGCAACACACCGAGCTGGTCATTTTTGGCGGCTAATTCAGCAATGCTTGGACCGGCTTTTTTGGTTTTGCCACGCTGGAGGCTGGCTTGCTGTAGCTTTTCGATACGTTGCGGTGATTTGATAATATCGTGCCACCGGCTTAAAGCTGCATAGGCTTCAGTGCTAAGCACATCAATACCGCTACTGCTTAAAATTCTAATAGTGCTTGGTGGTAAATCTTTGAAATAATTAAGCCACCCCTCATAGTCCTTATTTTTTGGCAATTTAAGCTTAAAGTTTCGCTCGTTCCATTTTTTACACATTTCTATGAATTCATCATGTGATAACTCCAAAAACCACCGTTTGGCGCGTGCTTCGGTAAATGTTGGTGCTTTAGGTTTGGCGGCGGCTTTACGTGTAGTTGCTGTTTTTTGCCGTTTTTTGGGCGTTTCTGGCGCTTTTTCGGCTTTTTTGGTATCAGTACCCGTTTTTGGTGTTTTTGGGGCTGTGGCGTTGACTGGTGCGTTTTTGGCGGCTGTCATGACTGTGCCTCCTGTCTTGCCACAAAACCCATAGGCTGCCTTTTAGGTGCATACACACCATCACCAACCTTAACCGCATAAGCGTCCTCTATCTCAAACTTTTGCGGCAATTCAGTATTTACTAATGCTGGTGGCTGTAATAGCCAAGCAACCCGACCATCCAGATATTCAACGCGAGCAACGGCAATGCCACGCAAACCAACGGTTACGTCCTCTATTTCATCGCCAAGCTTAATATCCGCCATCACTCGACCCCATTCCAATACACATTTTCAAAATTATAAGCGGCATTGGCTCTAGTGCGGTAATCAAGGTTGCTACGCGTATTGATAGCTTTGATTAGCTTAAACCGCTTGTCACTGATTTTGTAGCTGCTAAAATAAACTGGCACTGTTTGGCTGATCGCCCAGTCATAAAACGCCTGGCTGTCAAAACCGCCCTCTTTGTATTCGTTCGTGTTTTCGTATGGCGGGTCACAATACACCACTGGTCTGCCCCCCCCCCAGCTCAACCGTGCGGTAATCGCTGTTAGTTATTTTTAACTCTTTAAGCGGTAGCCGGCTCAACTGCTCTAAGCGCTCAATACGTGTCATGTGTTCAAGCTGGTTGTAAACTGGTAGTTGTCGGCTTAATACTACCCGGCGCTTATAAGCGGTGTTGTATTTATCAAAATCTAAATAAAGCTGTATTTTACGACTTAAACCGTCTTTTTTTGAAAAATGCTCATTTATGTAGTTTTCAAGCCATTTCATATTATTTTCGCCATTTTGGACCGTTTCATGGTATTTTTTCTTAAACTCCTCAATTTCGCTACCAAATAGGTAACTTCTCTGATTATTGCCAAAAGTCCAGCAACATTGCAAAAATCCAGCAAACCAGTCATTTTTATTGATTTTTTGCGAAAAAATCGCACGAGGCACAAAAACAGTCGGTATTTCGCCATTTTTCTGAATATGGCGCAAAAGCTCGACAATTGCTGTATTTAATTCATTATAATGCGTTTTAAGGTGCGGATACCTGTCAAGCACATAAAACGATACACTGCCACCACCGCCAAACAGGTCATAAAAATCAGTAGCACCTTTGTGCCTGCTTAAAATTAGCGGTATGATTTTATCAACCAGCTTTTGCTTGCTGCCCATATAGGGCATGCTGTAATGTCTTGCCACTTTTATTTAGCCCCCTCTTAAATATCAATCAAGCAGCCACAATTAGGACATTCAACACTATCTTTATCAGCCGCACTATCTTTAGCTTTTGGCTCTTTTGGTTCAGCAATATCACCAAAATCAAATGTGTCAATACCCCAATCTTTGAGCTCGTCCACATTCCACATGTCTTTTAGGATAGCCTCATCCCATTTACCACTGTGGTGGTTATCAAGCGCCATAAAGCGGCGTTTTTGCTTGTCGGTTAAACCAATAGCCTGCTTGACTAGGATATCAGCATAGCCAAGGTCTTTTTGCACATACCAGCGCTGCGTGCCAGCCAGGATATTAAAGTCTTCATCTACTATGATCTCACGGAGTTGTTTCATCTCCGGAAAATCTTTGATAGATTTTTTTAGGTCGTCATATTCCTTGCGGTTAATGGTTCGCGGATTGTCCTCACGCGGTTTACATTTGTCAATATTGACTACTAAAATATCAACTTTGAATTCTGGTTTTGACATTTGGCGCATTTCCTTTCTTAACCGAGTTAGTTCTCGTATCGCTTGGCTTTATTATAACACCATAAGCGCAACACCTCAAGTTAGAGATTTGATTAGGCGGCGTAATGATAATCATCTCTAACTTTTCCACAGGTCAAAAAATTCTCCAAAAAAGTCGTAAAAAAGTGTTGACATACGGTGGGTGGCTTGCTACAATAATAACATAACAAACGTAATTCATAGAAAGGCATAAAAGCTATGAATACTATCAACACTATCAAATCATCTAACTACACATTCACTATTGAAAATAGCGTACCTGAAGTCGGTGATTTAATCCACCAAATAGGTGTAGTAACAGAGGTTAAAGAATTGAGCCAAAACGAGGTTGGATATTTTACAGATAGCCAGTGGCGTGATATGGACGACCGAAATATTAGCTACGATTTTTACCGCATCGAGTATGTTATTCAGGATGAATTTGGTAATGATTATGATGAAGATTATATAGCTATTGAGCGTCAAGCTTAAGACATACTGAAAATCACCGCCTATGCGAGGGGCGGTGATTTTTTAATTGCACAAAATCGTGTAGTTTAGGCTTTTGGCTGATCTTTGTCATCAGTCTTGAAAAAGCGGTAGACTGCAAACAGTGCCACGTTTACGCCAGCAACTGCCGCGCCGGCTAGGGTACTAAGCGTACCCTCCCAACCAATGCCAATCTTAAAGCCGCCCTGCGCAAGTAGTGATGCCAAAAAGCCGCTGATAAACGCAAATGCGCCAGCCCTTGCAATGCTCTCTAAATCTTTAGTATTTAATCCCATTTTCTTGTCTCCTTTTCAATTTAATGTTTATGGTAGTCTTAGTACTTGACCTGGGTAAATCAGGTCGGCGTTTGGTATGCCGTTAATGCTTTGTAGTGTTTGCCAATCAGTGCCGCAACGTGCCGCAATACCGCTTAAGGTATCGCCCCGCTGGACCGTATAGGTTCGCTGGCTGGCTTGCTGTACCGAGCCGCGTACACGGATTTGCTGACCTGGGTAAATCAGGTTAGGGTTCTGCAAACCGTTATCAGCGGCTAGCTGTTGCCACGTTGTGCCAAATAGCTGCGCAATATGGCTCAATGTGTCGCCAGATTGCACAATGTATACATCTGTAGATGATGGCGCTGGGCTTGGCTGTGGTGCTGGTTGCGGAGCAGGGGCTGGTGCGCTTGCATCGCCGGCATACGCCCGCCACGTGTTTGCATCGCCGTAAAATTCGTTACAGTCAAGGTTTCCGCCCCAACCGTCAAGCCTGCCGGAGCTTGTCCATTGCCACATTGCGTAAAATTTCCACCATTTTACTGCTGGTGCTGGACCGGCATTTGACATGTCATAATTGTAATCAGCCACGTTATCACGGTAGCGTGCCACCCACAAACCATAATCAGCATCAGCAACGCTTGACCAGTCGTGGCTTAATACTACGCTCTCTGACATGTAAATCAAGGCTTTTTTGCCAGTCTTTTCTCTAAACAAATCAAGCCAGCGCTTTGCCCACGCTACGTCATGGGTTGCATCCTCCCAATCAAGCACAAATAGCGTGCCGGGGGTTTCTAGGTAGCCCCTAATGTTATTGATGAAAAAGTCAACCTCAGCATCAGCGCTGTTTACGCTGTTACGTGCGAAATGATAAACGCCTACCAATTTGCCGGCGTTAATCGCCTGCTGGTAAAACGTATCACAAGCGTGGTCGACAAATCCAACGCCCTCTGTGGCTTTTGCAATCACAAAATCAGCGTTAATATTTGCGGCGTTTAGCCCCGCCTGCCAGTTACTAATGTCTATGCCTTTTAGTGCCATTTGACCCCCTTAAAGAGTAAAATTTATAATACTGCTATTATACCATACTGCCTACGCTTGGCTACCAGTTATTGCTAAGTGGCGTTAGGTTTTCGGATTTGTCAAGTTCGTTATAATCATCACGCATTTTGTTGGATTTTTTACGATTACACCGCATGTGAGATAATTGCACGTTTTCAATTGAATACGGTGCGCCACCGCGGCTAATCGGCACAATGTGGTCAGCTTCAACTGCCAGCGGGTTCATCTTACCGGTAGCTGGATCGGTCTTTGGCAAGGTTACATCAATATACCGCCCGCAAATTGCGCAAATAGGGTCTTTTGAGGCAATGGCACGCTTGCGCACTTCACGCCACGTTTTCAGGTCAAAAGCATCGCCGTTTGGTAATACCCTGCCACTCTTTTTTGGTTTTTCGTACATATGATATCCCCCTAGCCTATTCTATTTATTGTAAAGTTAGCTTTGCCGCTATATGTGATAGCTATAGTATCAACCACTGCATCTGTATCGTAATTTTCGTTGGTGATAAATAAGTACTCAAAATTGCCATCATCACGCTTTACGCGTTCAATCTCTGTGTAAATTCTTGATTGGGTTGGTTTTCCCGGCTTGACAATAACGCCAATAGGCATAGTAGTATCTTTATTTTCTGGCATCATCACGATACGCCAGCAGTGAGTGCGTGCGTCTGGCGGTATCACAATATCCACCACGTAACGCTTAAGGTTCAACGCATCGCCGCCAAAAAACTGCAACTGCTTAATCTCCTCAAGCTTCTGCTTGGCTTGGGCTAGCAACATATCAAGTACGTTTTTTGTTCTCATTCTAGTTTAGCTCCTGTAAATAAAAATCAACATCTGCATTAGCCATTATACCAATTTTTAGCCGTAAAGCCGTACCGGTCGGCGCTACTATGTGGATCAGGTATTCATTTTGGCTCTGGACCGTTGGGCTAACTGGCGCTATGCCGTAAAAAGCACTGGTACTGGCACTATTCCAGTTTGAAAATCTAACGCCATTTAAGTACCTCAAATCAGGCACAACGTCAGCCAGCAATATGTTTTTGGCGGGCATATTCTTAGGCACGACCACAAGCTTAATAGCCTTGTGCGAGGTACCTTGTGCTTGATAGGGTGCTACAACGCTAAACTGCAAATCATGACTGCCAGCTTTTTCAAAATATTTAGCTTTAATCTGGTTAGTACCCACAAATTGCGTGGTTTTCAGTTCGTCCATATCCAGCAGCAACTGCCTTAACATACGCACCAAATCATTAAACGCCCGCATTACCACGTCCCCTTAATATTGCTTGAGGTTGTGCCTTTATCGCTACTACGCACCGTGAAATGATAGGCAAGCTCGATATTATCAGCTATTGTAGCCACGGTCATGTAGCTCGCATACTTATAAAAGCTGGTAGCGTCATACTTCGGCATAAACAATTCACCAAACATGCTGTTACAGAGGACCGATCCAACCAACGCATTGCCACTGTTAAATATGTCCATTTTCACGCCATAACCGCGGCTGTTGGCGAAATATTCGCTCCTGCCGTGATAGCCATTAGTTTTTACTTCAAGCTCTAGGATTGGCACGGCAACCGCTGGCTTATTATGTTTTGGCACAAAAGTCTGATCACAAATTAAGCTATGCGCATTTTGCAAACTGCCTGTATTTGGCAATAGTATGTGCGATATCTGCCGCACGGTTTGGTTGTTAACGGTGCTGAAATAAACAATATCACCGTGGTCATCACGCAAGCCGCTACGCACCAAATACGCTAACATGCCGCTGTTCTGGCTGGTTAGCTGTGGCGTTTTCAGTTCGTCAAGTTCGCGCCGCATTGCCGCAACCTGCTCTTCAATGCTATCATTGGCGATATTTAGCCGCATTAAACCGCCTCTTGCTTGCTAATAATATCATTGATATCAATATCGTCAAATGTTAATTCAACCGACTCCCAACCATTGCTATCAACGCTAACGCTAATGCTCTCAATCCTGTAATATCCATCAATATGCTGTAGCGATTTATTGCCGTTTAGCTTTATGTAAATAGTATCACCAACACCGACATCGCTTAAATCAAGCGCACCATTTTCAACAGTAATACTTGGTAGCTCAATGGGGTCTTTGCTGTAATGTAGCACCGCCGTGGCGTTTTGCGTTAGCGTGCTTATTTCGGTAACGCTATTGTAGGAGGCTATCATTTCACGCCTATAAATAACCTGCTGGCTTGTGGCATCTTCAACCTTAGTCTGGACCGCATCCTCACCATTCCCACTACCTATGCCATAAACAACGTTAGCTACGTTTTCAACGCTTCTGCCAAACGAAAAGCTGGCGATATCGCCGGGATATTCTAGGCGCATATCTGGGCGGTAGTAACCTTGGGCTTCGTATGTATTAAATAGCTTGTCGGGCGTTATTTCAAAATCACAACCCTTGCTAACTTGCGACAATTGTTGCAAAAATGACTTAACCTCTTTGCGTTCCTGATTTCTGTCGCGGAGTATGGTTACACCGGTATGCCTGCCACGCCGCACGCCATAATCACCGCCTGGCATCTGGTTGCACATATCAATCACGCCCCACATAATATCTTGCTGTGGCTTGCCGGTATAATTCATAGTCACGTAACGCTTCTTGTAGTAATTCAAATAGCCGCTAGCATTTACTGACATCTTGACAGAGCTACTTGATCCTTTATAGCCAAATTTAATTATGTTTGTGCCGACAATATACCTACCGTCACGTTTTACGCGGATATCATTGCGACCTACCTCCATAAAGTTCCTAGGGCTATTACCAAAACCCATTGCTTTGATATATTCCTCGTACAGTGTCAAGTCAACATCAAATGATAGCATATCTGCATCATTGCGGGTTTTGGACCACCGCATATTTTCGCACAAGTGGAAAATATCGCCCATCGGCTTATTATCTTTGGACCAAACTTCAACCTCATACTTCGCCATAATCAAATACCCATAAATCCACTGCTAAACCTAACTGTCGCACGCCCTGTATCGCTGGTTACGGCGCTAGTTAGTGCTAATTTATTATCACCGCTTGCTAGCTTTATAAACGTGCTGCCATCAGCTTTTAAGTAATAAACGTCAGTGCCGCTTGGTTCTATGCCGTTCGCAATGGCTTCATCATAAGCGGCTTTGTCAACCTGTACTATAGTTTTCAAGTGAGTATTCATAATTACCACATCATTTGCGGTTAAATCTGCTAATATCTGCATGAATTGGTTAGTGGTTTGGTTTATGACTTTTGGCTGATGAATAGGACCAAATATCGTAATAACTGGATCAATGGTGCTTGTGCCTGTATTCTTTACGGTGGTGTACTGCGAGCCGCCGCCTGCAATAATCAGTGGAAATGTGACAGGAAATCTAAAACCGCCCTCAGGCTTGCCAATTTGCAATGTAGCCACAATGCCGCTACCACCGCCGTAATCGTACCACAATGGGTCATCAGCCTTAAGGTTCAGCTTATACTGTGCTTTTTGCCTAAGCGCACCAATACTACTCACCACGCCAAGCACAACCACGTTAGTTGTGTATGTATTGCCTGCGTCGGTTACGTATCGCAATAATAGCCGTTTTTCAGCAAGCAGCGCAAACAGTTCACGCCGCTTTTGCTCAACCACCGCAATGTCATGATCAGCAATAACGCCAATGATTGACAGAAAACGTGCCTCAAAATTCTGTTCACCTGTCCAGCCACCGTCCATGCCAATATTAACGCCTTGGCTAGTGCGGATTTCTGGTAGTCCTGAAAAGCCCTCCAAATCAGGGTTTACGTGCATACTATTATCACGACCGCCGTTTAGGTTTATCTCTGTGTTTTTTCCTTTAAGCCAAATCTGCATAATTCCCCCTAACTTTGACTAACCGCATAAGCAATATCACTTGATACCTGTTTGCTGGTCAGGCTGTCAGGCACGTTGTTGGTAATGTTCATGACAATGTTGCTTGGCGTTTGGTAATTGCCGGCTGCAACGTTTTGGCTAGCCGTAACGTTAGCGTTAAAGCCGGTAGACATTGACGAGTTAAAGCCAGCCATTGCGTTCATAGCTTCATCAGACATATCAGTGACTGCTTGCGTTACCATATCTTTGTTTTTAGTAAAGCCCTCAGCCAAACCTACCACGTTCATTTTGCCAATCCAAGCAAACTCCTTTGACGGCGAGTGAATACCAAAAATGCCCTTGATACTGTCAATGATACTTTTACCAAATCCTTTGATTTTGTCAATAATCCAACTCTTGACGTCATTGATACCTTGCCACAAGCCCTTTATCAGATTAACGCCGATATTCAAAAGACTGCTTGGCGTTAATACGCCGCCAACCGCGCCAATAATCTTGCCAGCTGCGCCAAGTACGCTGCCAATCATCGAGCCAATTCCGCCAATCAAGCCAGCAATAAGCTGTACACCGGACCGCACCAAACCTTGGATAAATTCAGGGCGGGTGAGGGTAGTGATAATGTTGGTGACAATAGTTGGTATTGCGTTTACCAGAGCGGTGATGATAACCGGTATAGCCTGTAGTAATGCCATAAATAGGGTGATTGACCCCATGATGATTGCGGTTAAACTGTCAGGGGCGGTTAGGGCGGTAACTAAGCTATTTACAATCTGTGGTATTGCTGGTATTAAAATGTTTATAATTTGTGGCAATGCCTGAATTAAGCCAATGGCAATTTGAATGATGCCTTGGATAAACTGTGGCAACGCCGACACCAAAACCTGAATTAAAGTCGGTAGCTGTTGCACGAGGGCGTTCATAATGCTTACTGCGGCATTAACGATAGCTGGCACGAGTGTTGGTAGCAGCTCAGCCACGACTGGCGCTAACTGCTGGATCAACTGTGATATGCCGTTAACGATTTCAGGCAATATTTTCACAATTTCAGGTGCGGCGATTTTAGCCGTGCCAATAAGGCTCGTGATAAAGTTTTGCATATTACCACCGCCACTCATAAAATCCTGAAATGCTTTTTTGGTGGTGTTTATGCTACCGGCTAGCGTTTCGTTTTCCTTTGCATAATTGCCGGCATACTTGGCTGTCTTTTCCAAAAACATCTGTGTTGCTAGGCTAACCTTTTCCTGCATAGACATTTGCTGCGTGGTTTTGCCAATACCTTTTTCAAGCGCATAAGCATTTAAGGCTGTGTCGTTCATCGCCACGCCTAAATTGTCCATCATAGTAAAGTTGCCCTTTGCCATACCAGCCACCGACTCAAGCGCAAAAGACGTATCAATACCCATAATACTTGCCACGTCAGTAGCACGCTGAATAGCCTCAGCCGACATTTTCATACTGTCCTGCACGCTAACGCCAGCGCCTTGATAAAGTGAGCCCATTTTGTTTGCACCCGCTAAAAATTCGTTTTGGCTTAAGCCCATGTTTTTGTATGAGTCTTTGGCAATGTTCTGAATATTAGTAGCGTACTGACCAAACACCGCCTCGCTACCGCCAAGCTGCTGTTCAAGCTCAGCACGCGCATTAAGCATTTTGCCGGTCAATGTGGCAATACCAGCCGCACCAGCCGCAATGCCACCAGCAATCGCTAAGCCGCCGGCTTTTGCAATGCCGCCTAGCTTGCCAAGTGCCGCCTGAAATGGACCACCGCCAGCATTGACCTCATCACCAAGCTGCTTAGTAGCTTGCGTGCCTGCGCCCTTCATGCCTGCGGCAATCTTGCCTTGAATGCCCGTCATGTTTGGGGCTATTCGTATATAAGCTGTGCCGATATCTGCCATTGTTGCGTTTTTTACCTCTCGTGATTATTCCAGTTTTGCCGCAACCGTTAGCGTATTATTTACTTAAATTATACCATGCTTTAGCTTACACGACCAGCATCTTTTGACTTGCGTAAAACCGTATTAGCTATGTATGCTTGGTGCTTATTTGCGGTGTTTATACTGACTTTGCCAATCGCACGAGTACCGCGCCGGATTGTGCCAACGCCCATGCTGACATTGACTTTTAGCGGTTCCGTGCTGATGCTACCAATCATGCTTTGCGCACGCTGTGCAACCGCAACCGCACTTTGATTGACCAAATTGCTTGCCATCTCAGTCAAGATTTTGTTGGCGTTATTTGTGTCTAAACTAAAACTAACATCTGCCATAATACTTTTATTATATCAATACTATAAGCAATAACATAACCGTTACTATCCACCACTCCCCTGCTCACGCCATGCCGCACATGTTTATAGGGGTCGCACCACTCCCCTGCCCTACCGTGGGGGTCGCTCTCTACCCCTGTTATTGCCTATTTTTCAACCCCCCTGCGAAAATCAGGCGGGGAAGTGGTCGGGGGAGGGGTGGGGAAGTGGTTTTGGCATCAAAAAACCGCCCACGATATTACGCGTAATCAGGTGAGCGGCATAAAACAGTTCAGCTATTCTAGCCAAAAGCTCACTAGCTGCTGTACACCAATTTTATCACTGTATAAATAGTTTGTACACTACTTGCGGGGGCGGCTTAAGAATGCACGCATATCATCAACATCAAGCGCTACAGTATCTTTATTGATTGCGCGGGTCTTATCAACGTTACGCATGAAGTCAGGCATAAACGGCTTAGGCATGTTGCGTGGTGGCTTTTTCGTGGCATCCTGCGTATTTTGCCACGCTAAAATGTCAAGCGAGTATGCTATTTTATTCAACAATATCTCCCGCCAGCCCCATTGATTTGCCGGCTCTATTTTACAGAATGTGCGGCAATTTTGTGGCAACTGAAATAGCAAGCGTGCGGCTCGCTGACGCGGTACTTGGCTGACATCAAGGTTGTAATATTGCTGGAAGTCTGCCTCCAACTCATCAAAATATTGGTGGCGTACACGTGCCAGCGCTAGTCTTTTGGGTCAAATTCAGACACTACCATTTGGTAGATTTGTAATAATTTGGTTACCCTAAACCTGCCGTCTTTTTTCTTAAAATATGCCGACATTTGCTCATAACCATCAACGCCAACTAGGTACTTAAACAGTGCCACAACCGCCGCTGATTGCCCTTTATTTTCAATGCGATCAATAATTTCAAACGCCTCAACATCATCAATTAAATCAGTATCAACTTTGAATTTATAGCCATCAAACTCAAACTCTTTGACCTGTGCCGGCACGGCTGGCGGCGTATTGGTTTGTGATTTTGCTGGTGATTGTGTCATATGTCAACTCCTTTTAGTTCATTAAACATTACAATTATAACACAAAAAGCGCCCCGCAATGGAGCGCAAATTGCATAAGGTTTGGCGTGGTTAGGCTGCTACCGCAATGTATTCAACGTGCGAGTTTCCATTTTTGTCTGGGTATGCAACAAACTTAGCTGGATACATAATAGCTTCGTTGTCAACATACTTAATCTCGCCGCTTCTGTCAGTGATTTGCCCATGCTCAACCACAATACGCTTAATGCGACCGCCAGTCATAGCAACCTCAAACACTATCACCTGTTCATCAAGCGGTTTACTATTTGCCTTAATAGTGATAGCACCGCCAGCGCCTACAGTAACGTTGCTTGGACCGTAAATGACTTTTAGCGTGTCAGCATTAGTTTCAAGCAGGTTAACCGTAAACGTTTCCATGTATGAGGTCAAGCCGCTTAAAACGGTATCACCGCCCCAAGCCTTAACAGTTTCGGTGTCAGTTTCAACGCCGTTAACCATGCCATCCTCGCTAATATAGCCAAGTGACTTAAACGCTTGGTCAAGCGCCGTTGTTGCATCAGTCGGTACTGTAGTGCCTTTTGGCGCTACATATACACCACCGGTGACCTTTGGTTTACCAAAACTTACATTTGCTGCTACATTTGCCATAGTATTTTCTCCTTTTTTGTTATGGCAACTGGCACAACGCACGCTAATGCGTGGCTCTGCTTAAACCTATTATACCATAAAATGGTTACGGTTCTTTTTCACGATAAATCAGCCAAAAGCCAATCGCCGCACATAAATCAGTCGTACTGTTTGATAGCCTGTAAAATACCTCCACGGCGGGGTGGAGCGGGGGCGTTCCAAGTGACAAAATACTTAGCGTGATAGGCATCAATTGTGCTAAAGCGTTTATGACCATAATCGCAATTAGGGCGTTGCGGGTTGGCACTAAATCTGGCGACATTGGTGATTTTAGTAGCGTAAATTGCTTAATTAAAATGTGCGAAAAAATAACCAGAGTTGCAATTCTGGTTATTAGCAAAAAAGCAGTAATGCTAACGTGCGTCACCATCCGCCCTCTTTTTAGCATCATTAGCGTGCGCGGCTTGGTGTATCCTGATAGTAAAATGGTTTTGGCGTATAGCCTCATTTAGCTTTTCGGTGCTGGCTTTTATTTGCTGTCGCGCCTGTTTACGTTCCATTTTTAGGCGTGCCACCTCAATATTCGCCGCCATAGTAGGGCGTGTTTGGCGTAAAGTCAATGCTGCTAACATTTTTCTCTCCCCGCTTCAATCTTAATTAAAAGCCTATCAAGGTTATTGCGTATGCCTTGGTCAACCGCTAGCCGTGCCGCCTGCTCCTCCTTAAGGTCATTGATGCGTGCTTCGTTAATCTGCTTATTTTCAGCGCGCAAGGTGCGGTTTTCAAGCCACAAGGCTACGATAGCCAAAACAAAAAGCACTATGAATAAGCCGAGTAATCCACCTTGTGTCATTATTCCATCTAGTGCTTTTTCTAACATACAAAATCCTTATGTTTTCATTATATAAAATTGTGGTCTAGCTAGCAATACGTGAAATATAGATTTTGCGACAATGCCGGATAATAAATATAGCACTGATGAGCAGAATACTGGCAAAAAATGGATTGATGGTCGCCCAATCTATCGTAAGGTTGTACGCGGCACTGTAAACATGGCGGGCGGATATAGCACCTCAAGCCTACCTCATGGTATTACCGGGCTAACAAACGCCTGGGAGCTTATACGCTACTATGGAAATATGCGGTTATCTGGCAATCTTAATAATAATCCTATCAAGCAAGCGTTGCCATATATTGAAGGCACGCACCAATCTGGCGTTACTTCAATTGACCAAACGAATATTACAATTTCTGGTAGCTACACTTGGGGAGCTTCAGAAGTTAGTATTGTGCTAGAGTATGTTAAGTAGCTTAAGCTTGACCTATGGCTATCCAGCTAAAGTAATACGTGCCTCTTAGCGTAGCGCCGTCAAAACGCCGACATCTTGCCATAAACCCTGAATTGGTGACCCCAACCGCACCAAATGCCGCGGCAGCCCAAGATGAATTTGGCGTGTCAGTCCACGGGTCGCTAGCGCTACCATATCCATTATATGTACAAATCACGACTGGGATTGTGCCGCTTTTGAATGGTTTTGAAAATTGAATATTTACAGGTGCTTCTAGAGTGTCGGCTGGTATTATAATCCTGCTCCGCCCGCATTGCACCACAACAGGTTTTTCTGGTTGCGTATCATTGTCACGTTTAACCTGTACTTTTTCAGCAAGCGGCATTGTCGCAAAATCTATATTGTCCGCTTTAACTGCTTTTTTTGCAATATTGTTACTGTCAATCATAGTAGCGACTTTGCGGCGGTCAGTAAATGTTGCTGTGTTCATGCTGGTTGCGCCGTTCGGTACTTTTACATCAGCCAGCACCATATACCTATTGCCCGCACCAATTGCGGCTTGGATCATTGACTCAGCCGGGGCGGCTGGGTTAGCCGCTGGCGTGCCAGCAACCGCCGCAAACTTCAATATGCCGTTCACGTTATCAATAACCGCTGTGGTTGGCTGTACGGCACTATCAATATACACAACTACGCTGTCAATACGTGAGTATGTAGCGTTTGCCGCACTAATCGTAACCGTTTCAATGGCATCACTCTGGATGCGCTTGCCGGAGCTTGGCGTGCTGATAATGCCATCACCAGCCGCAATACGCACACTCATACCACTGCCAGCGCTAACCGCAAGGCTTGTAGCGTTTGCCACGCAACTGCCATAAGCAGCATTTTCAAATGCGGTGTATGCGGCATCACTGTGCGCGCCTCCGCCCATATTAAATACACGTTTTGTCATTATTCGTTACCTCCGTAAAGTCCTTTATTATTCGGTGTAGTAGATAGGCTGTCAAGTTGCTGCCCGCCATTTATACCAAGTAGCGCCAACTCTGTTTTCTTAAAATACAGGTCACCAGTCGGGTTTGCGTAAGCAATATTTTCACTGTATGGACCGGCTGTTTGCTGGTATGAATTGACTGGCGGCAAATCAGCTGGCGCTTGCATAGCACGCTTTACGGCATCCATTACGGCAAATTTTAGCGTGCTGGCATAAACGCCATTAGGCTCAGCCTTTACTTGAGCGTCAAGGTCAATACCTGCACGCTGTGCCATCATACGCAAGCGGTCACTAGCTAACGCTAGTAAAGCAGTAGCCCGTTTGACCTCATCAGGCGATAGCGTACGCCAATATTCCTGTAAATCAGCTGTAGTTGCAAATGGTTCACGCATTATTTCACACCTCCCTGCATAAATTGGCTATTTTGTGATGCTTGACGGATTTTCTGCAACTGTTCAGCTTCACGTACTGAAATACCAAGCATCTGATATGACTGGACCGTACCAACCAGCTCGGGCATTGCCTGAAATAGCTTATAAACTGCATCACCAGCCGCGCCAAGGTCAACTTGGAAAATTGGCGACCACGCCGGCACAATCTTTTTAAGCTTATCAGGCACAACGTCAATGCCATCAATCGACATACGCAATGTGATAGCTATTTGCTTGATTTGTTCGCCCATCTCACGCTGCAAGCTTTTAGCTTCTAGTAATAAGTCATCACTCATTGCGGTCAAGCTATCAGCACTAGTTGGGTTTGCCGTTTCGTATCCAAGGTTGCGGAGCGTGAGGCTAGTTTCCGCACAAAAATCACGTGCCAAGTCTTTTTTCTGACCGCTAAATTGGTCAATGCTCATTTGTGCCAGCTGCCCAATATCAGGCTTGTCACCGTCATCATCTTTTGTAATCGCCCAAACCTTGCCTAAAGCACTATCAAGGTTGTTGTCCTTTTTAGCGCCTTGAGCCAAACCATTTATGTAGCGTTGCGGCGTGCTGTAAAATTCGCTGGCGATTTCATAGCGGCGTTTTACGCGTGCTACCTCCTGAATAATTCGGCGGGCTGATTTGGTGAGTTTTGACCTCCCAAGCGGTGCATTAGCGCTACGTTTTCGTGTGATAGGATGTAATAGACATCGTTTTGTTGGATTTTCTCTAATGTCGCACAATGTGTCATCACAAAAAACTGCGGTGAATTGCGGCAAAAATAGGATATAATCAACTGGCACTGCTAAATAATTGCGTTTGCGTGGGTTTGGTAGCGACCAGCGTGTCACCGCTAAACCCATTGATAAAAGCCCTGTATTTTCGTCAACAATGCCGGTAGCTTCTAATGCGGTAAATGGTATGAGCTTTTTACCACCACCAACATCATCAGCTATCGCCACAAAAGCACAACCAGCAATGATACTGTCGTGCCGTGCTGCGTTAATAACAGGGCTTGCGCCAATATTCTCAAACAAATCATTTATGCCAAACTCATCACCGGCAAAACCATCAAAATTAAGGCGATCACTCAGCGTGTTTACTGCACGGCTTGCCCAACCAATGCCCGGCTTAGAGTTCATCATCTTTTTAGGCACTGATATACCAAAATCTCTAATGTCGTTGTCAGCATCGTAATATTCGTATTTATTACGTGCGCGGCGGGACTTGCAATCCAATTGCCGCAACAAATATTCAGCGGCACTGTTAATAGCCTCATTGATTTCAGCTTCAGGACTAATTACTTGAGTTGGTTGCATATTTTCAACAGTTTCCTTTGTATAAACCAGTTTTGCCGCAACCGTTAGCGTAATTGTTATTGACTATATTATAGCATAATAATTATAGCTATAAAACTACTTCACAACGCCGACTTGGCGCAACTCTTCAGCACGTGCCTCGGTGGTGAAAAACTGCTCGTCAAGATTGCGGTCACGTTCTGCCTGCAAGTCAAAAAACGGCGTGATAACCTTAACTTCAACCAAATCACCAGCCTGCTCAGCAACTTCTGGTGCTTCAGTGGTTTCTGGTGTTGGTTCGTTAGCGGCTTCAGTAGCCTCATTTACATCAGTGGTGGTTTTTTCATCAGCCTTGACAGTTTCGTCAACGACTGGCGCTGTTGCTTGGTCATTCGTATTCTTTCCCATGCCTACATAATACCACAAGCGGCTTTATTATTCCAGCTCAACCAACCGCAACGACGCGCCAGGCTTGCCTTTACGGTATTCAGCTTTAGCGTGGATTTCAGGCACGTATTGCCATTTATCATCCTGCAAAACCATAGCCTCAACCAGCATATCAAGTATGCTAGTGATGCGGTTGTCAAGGTCAGCCCGCACATTAGTACCAAAATAAACAGTAGCCTCAAGCCGCACCGGTTTCACAAAACGCTTGCGCTTCTGCTGCTTGATTTGCCATATAGCGTCATTTTGCCAAGCAGTAAATTTAGCGCTCGGTATTGATACGCCAGATTTTAAGTTAATGCGTGAGTTCTTTTTGCTAGGGATATTTCCGGTTAAAATCAGCTCAATCATTTAGCGATCCTTAGGCTTCACATAATTCTGCAATAAACCGTTACGGCTCTTGTAGCCTTTAGTGATGATTTGGCAATCACAACCAGCGTGCCTGTGAAAAAAGTCAGCTGGCGGGTTCTCCACATTTTCAGCGGCTTTACTTCTGCACCATTTGCACGTTTCGCCAACTGTGCGGCGGCTGGCGGTTGGATAGTGACCGCTTTGGCGTGCATTCGTCATAGCGTGCTGCTGCGCCTGCGCGCCGCATTGATTGATAAAATTACGCACCTGATCGGCAATAGCCACATCACCAGTAGACACGCTATAGCTGGCTTTTTTAGCCAAGCCATAGTAGCGGTCGTCCATACCTGCACCAACTGTGTGTTCAATGCCAAAATCAAAAGCATTCATATCATAAACTTTAGCGTAAACCGCATTGCCAACTTCTCTAAATAAAATTTCAAGGTTAAACTGCCTTACTTCTGGCGTGATTTCAGGGTTGTTTATCAACGCCAACGCCAGCATGACTTTACTAAAAATGGTGTCAGTAAATTTGCCGTAATTCATGCCTCAAAATCCCAATCATCAATAGTGCTTTTAATATCATCAAGTATACTTATGATTCGCTTTACGCGTTTATCAGCGTACGCACTGCCACGCACCGGCTCTTTGGCTTTGGTTAGCAAATCAATGAATTGGCTGGCTTGCAAATCGGTTAGAATATTAGCAATGTCGGCTATGCTTGCCGCTTGGCGTATCATCTCGGCATTTTCGCTAACAATGCCGCTAGCAATCAGCATTTCTTTGACTTCCTTAAACTCTTTAGTCTTGCGGACCACTAAATCAGCTATGAAATCACTTTGCGCCTGCGTTGCCATATACCACCTCGCCAAGTTCATTTTCAGAGATATCAACAGTTGCGTAACCTTTGCCATCAGCCGACCGTATCCTAAAGCGTGCCACTGCTTTGCCATCCTCATTTTTCGTGAATTCAAGGCGGTGATATTCTTTAGGCAAGCGTAAAGCTTCCTGATTGCTTCTAACCGTAACAATATCACCGGTTATTTCATTAACAAATAGCATTGGCTTTTTCATATTGTCCATTATACCACAACCAAACCAAAAAGCCCCTCTACAGGGGGCTTTTGTGGCGAGTTTTCTAGGCGTTTTTAGTAAGCCGCTTTTTCAACCAAGGCAAATGCCTGCTCGTCAAAAATAGCGTAACCAAAAATGCTTTCTGCGCGGATCGCAATCTCGTTGTTGCGGTTCAAGTCACCAGCACCATCTGGGTCACCGGCATCAATCAGCTTCAAGCCAACGTAACGAGCGACACCCCACTTAAACGCACGGAAATCACCCATGATAGCTTGCACGCGTGGCTTCGTAATTTCTTGGCGACCACTGACAGTATCGCTAGATGCCGCCATGATGCCTTGGAAATTATCAATATTAAAGCCAAGACCAAGCTCTGGATAAAGCTTAACGCCGTTAGCGTTGCGGGTTCGGGCTAACGTACCTGCAAATGCCGGGTCAAAACCAACGCCGGTTGCGGTATAGCCAACTTCCTGCAACTTGCCGGCTGCGCCCTCAATGTCCTTGCTTGCATCAGCAGTAGCAACAACACGTGCAACCTTATTACCAGCCTTAGCAAAATAGCTAGTAACTATAGCAGCTGCCGTACCGGTCTTAGGGTTAATACCGTGAATAGCCACCAAGTCAAGCGCGCGGCTTAAAGCAATAGAGATATTCTTTACCAGATTATCAATCAGCTGGGTCTGGTATTCCTCGTCCTCATACTGCACCTCATCGCTAAAGCGGTACGTAACCTGCACCTTGTAGGTGTTTACAGTTGCTTTGGTTGGCTTGTCATCAGCCGAGCTTTTCTGTGCGCCCTCTGCAACAAGTTCAGCCTTTGGCGTGCCGGTAAACACGAAATGGTCAGTCTTGCCAACTTTAATGTCTGGTGCTTCTGGCGCTAATTTTGCCAAAACACCGGTAGTAATATTTTTAGACCAAGTTTCGCCTTGGTGTGCGGCGAGGTCAAGGTCTGTAGTTTTTAATGTAGCCATGATTTTCTCCTTGAGCACATTACTGATTAGTATTAGTCATCAGATTTCTTGCCAAAAAGTTTACCGGCAATTTGTGCGGAGTCTGTTTTGTCGCCCTTTTCAGGCTTTGGCGTTTTGGTGATTGGTACACCGCCGCCTTTGGCATTTTCAGCAAGCTTTTCAGCCTGTTTACTCATGTCCTCGACTGTTTTGCCGGTCACAAACTCTTGCAAATTTTCAGGTACGTTAAATTTATGAATAACCTTGATACGGTTGGTTTCTAGCTGTGCCGCACCCAACTTTTTCTCAAGCTCGGTTTTTTCATCGCTAGCCGTTTTCAGCTTCGTATTCAGATCATCAACCTGTGATTTCAAGCTGTCATAATCTGTATATTTCTGCCGTTCACGCGCAACACGTTTCTCGATTATGTGATCAACTTCATCTTGTGTAAATCCGTCAATCTCTTCATATTCGTCACCATTTTTGGTAAACATTTTTGCCATCGCCGTTTTTTCCTTTCCAGCCCGTCGGCTGTAATTTCCTCTGACACGTAAATTATAACATAACCATTACAGAATTCAAAACATTACTATCTGCGGTTGTATACATCAAGGTAAATTTGGTAGCGATAATACTGACCGAGCGTATCATCAAGATGCACAACACTATTGACTTTTGCACGGGTTATTTCATCATACTGCAATAAGCCAGTAACCGCATCAGCAATAGCATTGGCTTTTTCGCTAGCTTCAAGCCGGCTGGTTTTGTGGTAGACTTCAACCAATATTTCAGCCATATCAAGCACCATTGCCTCACGTGCGCCGCCAGTCCTATCAACCAAAATAAACTTCTCAGGTAACTGTTTACCCTTTGGCTTGTCGCCGCTAACCACATAATCACCAGCAATGCTATCAAGCCACTTTATCACGCGCTTTTCAACATTCACGGTCGTGCCTCCAATTCGCCGCTAGTTAAGCATTCGGCACGCAAGTACCTATTCCAGCGGGTCGGCGTGTTCTCGGGCATAAACACAACGCTATCACTATCAAGCGTAAAAGTCTTGCCGGCATACACAAATGTGCTAGCGCTAACATCGCCAGAAAATGATTTTGGCAAATGCACCCGCACTTGATCACGTGCCTGGTTTATGGCTTGCTGCTCACGTGCGCTAACTGGCTCAACGACT
>ERZ772799.159-NODE-159-length-28443-cov-4.333873_pt1 | contig 28443 bp, 14 predicted proteins | sample MGYA00511345_ERZ772799 | MGnify/ENA primary metagenome ERZ772799 (study PRJEB29015, sample SAMEA2738037) | human oral metagenome | biome: human oral; feature: human-associated habitat; material: saliva | place: China | collected 2238 ... | reverse complement strand
GGCCCCACTTTTAACACGCTAGAAGCCAATCAAGGCTGCTGCGATCAGTGACCAGAAGCCTGCTCCTGCTCGTCAGCGTTGTTGTTAGCGGTGGTCTGAGCCTGACGTAGGGCGTCAGCAACGTTGCGCAGCTGGGAGGACAGGGTGCCTTCCCACTCGCTCTTGAACTGGTCGGCGTCAGTACCCTTCCAGTCAACGGACTGGACCTGGCCGGAGATGGTGGAGATTACGTCCTCGACGGTCTGAGCCTTCTCACCGAACTGCTGCGCAAGTGCCCGTACGCCCTCAATGTCCATACCTAGGAATGCCATGGTATTTCCTTTCATGTAGTAGCTAAATTCCGTGCTTCAAGCCGGAACCTTTCGACAAGAAAATAATGCAACCTATCGCCACACCCAACAATGGGGACCAATCCCCCTGCCACCCGGGTTAACTAGCTTTTGCTTGCAAAACCGCCACTATCTGGGCTTTAACTAGCCACAATTTGCACCTTGACAGCCTTGGCGGCACTGATCCAGTACCCGCGTCCCGGCACCATTTCCCCACGCTGGATGCGCGGAGTGGGGGTGCGCAGCAGGGTTTCGCCGTCGCCCGTATCAGGCTGAATCAGCAAACCAGTACGCGAATTCTTAATCTCTGCCAGCATCGGCGAGTAACCAGACCAGCCGGAAGTCTCACCCTCAGCAATCACCAAGTGACCGCTACGCTTAGCCTGCTTAACCGCAGCCAACAGGTCCTTTTCAACCGGCGTGCCCACAACTTCGGGGTAGTGCTCCACTACCAACACCAGCAGCGGGTGGTTGTCGGGGGCCTGCATGGCAACGTAATCCTTGATTTTCTCCAGGCCTTCCTTGATCTGCTCGTCGCCCACCATGGTCAAATCCCACAGCCCAGCCACATCGGCCAAAGCCGAACGGCGCGGAGAAATAAACACCCGGCGCACCTTGGGATCCCACTGCTTTAGTGAGCCAGCCAACCAAAGCAGCGCCGACGTCGTCGCCGCCTGAGGCGGACCCGCCACCATCATGGCCCCAGTAGGCACAAACGTGGCCGGATCCAGATCCTGCGAAGCCATACCCAACACCGGCCAGCCCTGGTAAACCTTAGGCAGATCAGCCTCGCTAAGCTCAGTAGGCAGGTTAGCGATAGCTTCTGGCTTGATACGGCCCTGACGGCTCAGGTACTTACCGAAAGCCTCAATGAGCTGGGCCTGGGCCATCTCATTAGAAGAGTCACCCATAATCGCCAACTGCATTTCACGCCCGTCACCCATAATCATGGCGCGCCCAGGCGGGCTAGCGGGGCTGAGCACATCCTTGGCCACACCAAAGTTGATGTAGTCATCCATATTGGATTGACGCAGCACCACCTTCATCAAGAAAGCAGACAAAACATTGCCGCGATAAGGCGTAGTCCAGTCACAGGTGGCCGCCACGTGCACGCCCACACTGCGTCCATCAGTCAAAATACGCTGCAAAATATCCAGGTTGGCGGCGCCGTAAACAGTCTTCTCATATTCACTACGCATCGCCCCCAAACCATCAAGCAGCAGCAAAATTCGGTGGTCATTGGTGTGACCACTAATGCGCTGATAGTCACTGAGCGTACCCGCACTAGCTGCCGTAAACCGGTCAGTGCGCTCATCAATAATGGAGCTGAGCTTACGCAGCAAACGCTCCACACCTTCAGAGTCATCGCCAGAAACAATCGTGCCCACACTGGGCAGCTTCTCCAGCACCTTCAAAGAAGCCCCGGCAAAGTCCATGCCGTAAATATCCACCGCACCCGAGCGCGGCGTAATCGAGGCCGCCAAAGCCAAACTACGCAGCGCCGTCGACTTACCACTACCGGCAGCCCCAAAGAAACAAATATTGGAGTCTTTCTCAGGCAGGAAGTAAGCGGGCACCTGGCTTTGATGCACCGGATCATCCACCACACCCAACACCAGTTTGGTGTCGCGCCGCTGCGGCAGACGGTTAAGGTCATAGGCGGTAGCCAGCTCATCAAGCCATGGTTTACGCGGCACCGGCAGACCCGCAATGCGCGCCGCCTGACCCACCGTGGCCACCACGCGGTCAATATCCTTATCGATACTACGCCCGCTGGTTTGCACCTTCGCCACCTGCCAGGGGTTAAGCACCCCAAAAGTCATCTCATCGACGCTCACCGAAGCGCCGGTAGCCTGCGCACTGGTACGCGCCCCCGGGTAGGCCGACTGGAACGGCGTAATACGCCCCGGCCCGGTCTTAGCCGCCCCGCGTCCAGGAATTTCCGGCGGGAAGTGGGCGGCAATCTTCTCCCCCAGCACGTCTTGGGAGTCAGACTCGTCGGCCATACGCAGCGCCACACGCAAGTTAGTGTTAGCGCGCAGGTTGTCTTTAATGACGCCGGCGGGGCGCTGGGTGGCCATGATTAGGTGCAGCCCCAGCGAACGGCCACGTTGGGCGACGTCGACGACGCCGTCAACGAACTCAGGCACCTCACCTGCCAGGGCCGCGAACTCATCAACCACAATAATCAGCGACGGCGGGCACTCGGGGTCACCGGATTTTTCCAGCTCAGCCAGGTCTTTTTTACCCTTTTCGTTAAGCAGGCGCTCACGGTAGTGGATTTCGGCGCCCAGCGAGGTCAGGGCACGGCGCACCATGGCGGGCGAAAGGTCGGTCACCAAACCCACGCAGTGCGGCAGGTGGGTACAGGCAGCGAAAGCTGAACCACCCTTATAGTCCACAAATAGGAAGGTAAGGCGGTCAGGTGAAACCGCCTGGGCCATACCCAGAACCCAGGATTGGAGGAATTCACTCTTACCGGCACCGGTGGTACCACCCACCAGGGCGTGGGGACCGTGCACGCGCAGATCCAGCGCCAAGGGGGCGTCGGCCCCCTGACCTACCAGGGCGGAGAGGGAGACGGGCCGGTCCATGGGCACAGTCTTGGTGCGGTCAATGATGGAGTTAGTGGCTTGCCAACGGGCCACCTGGGCGGAGGCGTCGTCGGCCAATTCAGCGCCAGTAAGCGAGATGAAACTAATCGAACGCGGCAGGTCAGAGTCGTCATCCACGGGCACACCCGCATCCACCATGGGCGACATGTGCTTAGCTAGCGCCCGCACTTGGCTTAGCCCCAGGTTTTCGGGGCGCACATTGGTGGCGTTAACGCTGCGGCGCACAAAACCCACAGTGGACTCACTACCAGACACTGTCAGGTAGGAGCGGCAGGCGGCGGGTACCTGGCTGGCAGATTCAGCCACCCAAATCACGTGCACGCCCACATCCGGGCCGCTCTCTACAATACGGTTAAGTCGGGCCTGATCCACCTGGGATTGATCAACAATCACCACCACGTCGGGCACATGCATGGCGTCTGTTTCTTCAACCGTGGGGTTGAGCGGGCCACGCGGGCGTGGGCGGGTCTGCAGACGCTGGAAAATAATTTCTTCCAGGTGCGAGACCAGCGAGGCGCCCACCGCCGCGTCAGCCGCTAAATGCAGCTCCCCTAGCGGCGAGAAGGGCGAAGCGGTGTGGGGTAGCCATTCAAGCCAGTCCCAGCGCGAGCGCCCAGCCGGGTCGGTTAGGCAGGCCACCACCAGTTCAGCGGGAGAGTGCATACACACCAGCTGGGTGATTACCGCGCGCGCCACCGGGTCAATATCTGCGCGCAGCCCGCTAATACCAAAAGCCCCGTCTTGGCGCAGGTTAACCACAATCGGCACGTCGTCGATCATGGCGTATTGGGCGCGCAGGGCCGCAATGGTGGATAGGCACTGGGGTAGGCCGTTTTTGGCTTCCTTGTCTTTTTCCATCCGGGCCACGGGTAGGTCTGTGCCCAGGCCGATACGGATCTGCATAAATTCGGGGTGCTCAGGGCGGCGCGACCACAGCAGTGGGCCCCCCATTTCGGCGTGGCGCACAATGGCTTCAATGGGCGGGTATTGCTGTTTGCGCACTTCGCGTTCGTTAGCAAATACCTGCTCAATGTGTTTTTGGGTTTCTTTAATTGAAACCTCAAAGGCTTCTAGCTGCTCTTTAAGGGCGCGTTTGCGCCGCCACTTGCCGTCAACCCACATACCACCCATCATCATGGGGCTCATGCATACGAACATGAGCGAGTAGGGGTTGTGGGTCACCGAATACATCATCAAACCCATAAAGGCCGGCGCCAGCATGGCGATGAAGGGCAGCGGGTTGGGGTTTTGCTGGGTGGGGGCCTCGGGCAGTTTAATTTCTACCGCTGGGGTGCGCGGCACTACGCGCGGGGTGCGGATGAAGTTAATACCGGCGCTTCCGGCGGCGTCGGTGGCGCTTAGGGTGGTGGTCACCAGGGCCACCTTCACCTCAGATTTACCGATCTTGACGCTGTCTAGGGGCCCCAGCTTTAGGCGCTGCACCCGCTGGCCATTAACGACGACGCCGTTAGAGGAGTTCAGGTCACGTACTTCTACTTCGGTGCCTACTACCACCCGCATATGCTGCTTGGAAACCATCGGGTCGCTAAGGCTGACGTCTACATTGTCGTCGCGCCCCACCAGGTTGGAGCCCTCATAGAGCGGGAAAACCCGGCCCCTATCAGGCCCTGAAACCACTGACAATACGGCCACGTGCTCACCGGCCACATTGGTGTCTGCCGGGTTTTGCATTAGGGAGACTTTAGCGCCCGAGTGCAGCCCGGAGTCTTCCAGCAGGGTGTCGCTGGTTAGGGCGCGAGCGCGCCCACGCCCGGCGGTGTCAATAATGTTGATGGAGACCGTGGCCGGATCTATGGCCTGGCCGGCTTCACTTGGTCCGGCACTGGCCAGTGCGGCAGCTACGTCCCCTACCGTCGCGGTGGCGTCCGTGGTGATTTGCAGGTTATGCGAGCCGTCGCCGCGCAGTAGGTTAAGACGTAGTTTCATTCGTGGGCACCATCTAATAGGGGAAGGTCTTCAGGGGTTACCAGGCGTGAGGACAGGGCATATTCCACCAGCTGCACGCGCCGGTGGGAGGCGTGAGAGCCAGCCCCGCCACGCATTCCCTTAACGCCAGCCCGGTCAAGCTTGTCACAGACATTGTCTAGCTTGCGGTTGAAACGAGTGATACCCCAGCCTAGGCGCGCGGCGGCGTCGACGTTACGCGGCAAAGAAACCGTGCCGGTACCAGCCCTACGCAACCATGGCTCAGCCAAAGACAAAATCAGTAGCTTTTGGCTTTCAGTGAGCACCACCATGCCCATAGTGGCCTGGCCGGTGTCGCTATCTGCCTCAGCGGCCTCAGCTTGCGCCGGCTCACGGTTTTCATAGGAGGGGCAGGGCACTTCCGCCAGGATCTCATAGGTGGTGGAGCCGGCGCTGAAAACTACCGCCATCTGCCCAAACACCATAGGCACACGTACCCCGGGGGTAACCCAGGCGCGTGAGGCCCCAGCCATGTCGGCAACGGTGGCCCCCAGGCGCGAACCCTGGTTGTGCACCCACCATAGGCCGTTTTGGAATTCAAACACCAAGAATTTGCGGTGCAGGAAGGGGTTGTCACTTAAAGCTAGGTCGCCTTCACGACCCACCGTGAAGCTTTGAGTGGGCTCGACCCGATAAATTTCTCCAGCGAAATCGATTACCAAGACATCTTTGCCGGTTTCGTTGTCGTCGGGCGTGGGCGCTACGCTCATGGTTTTACCTTCCTGTCTACGCGTTTAATAGGTCTTTAATGCAATTGGGTAGCGTGGGCCGGGCGCGCTTAGTGAGCTACTGGCTAGCCGGGGTGTCGATGCAGTCAATGACTGGTTCTGATTCACGCCCCGCCTTGTCACGCGCGACTATCTGCACACAGGTACGCGGCGGCGTTGGCTTTAGCGTAGCGCGGTGGGCGCTGGTTTCCTGCAAGCCTTGCGGGGTCTGAGATTTTTGCGGAACCCCAGAGTTAGTGACGCTGTAGAGGAACGTGGCGTTTGTGGCTTTATAGTCCCAAGTGGCCTCCACCTGCCCGTTAGCGTAGCTCAGCTTCAGGTTGGTGACAGGCTCAAGATAGCCATTCACATCCGGATCCATGGGCGCAGCAGTGCCTGCGGTGGTTACCGCCGGTTTGGGGTTAAGCCCGCCGCGCTGTAGGCCTCGGTAGGCCGCAAAAGCTATTACGCCTATTAATACCACCACTAAGGCGCTGATCAGCAGGGTTTTTAAGGATACGCTGGAGCCGTCTTGCGCTGCGCTAGCAGCCAGGGTGGAGCCAGGCGCCTCTGGTGAGCCCTGAGGTGGCTGGTTTGCGCTGCCCGCCGGGCCGTTTTGGCCGACGCCGCCGCTTTGGGGGCCGACGGCGCCCGCTCCCGCCGCAGCTGGGGCGCCGTTTTGGGGGTTGAAGGGGCCGCCTGGGCCAGTTAGGCCCGAGGAGGCCGAGTATGTGCCATAGCCAGAACCGGTATTGGCGCCGGGACTGGCCGCAGAGCCCAGGGTTGTGTTGCGGTTAAACCCCGAAGTGTTACCGGTAAAAGTGCGCGCGTCGGCTGGAGACTGGTGGGCGTTGGGGTAGAAAGTGCCCGAGTGGCTGCCTGAGCCGAGCGAATCGCCCCAGCTATTGGCGCCGGCAGTGTTGATACGGGCGTTGGTGTCGGCGGTGCGGCCAGTGTTTTCAGGAGAAATGGACACTACCGGACGCAGCCGGGTGGCGTCGTCGTCGCTGCCATCAGCAGCAATTACGGGCTGGTCCTCCCACACATCAATATTGGTCAGCGGCAAGCCCAAAGAAGACTGGATTTGACGCAAAGCCCGCGCGAACGCCATCGCCGAAGCGAAACGATCGGAGGGGCGCTTAGACATGGCGGTAAACAGCACCCGCTCTAGCGCGGCGGGCACGTCATTGCGACCAATGGGGGCGATAGAGCCGTGGTGCAGGCGTTTAAGAATAGAGGCCGGGTCATTGTGCGCACCCGGGGCCATATCCACATGCGGAGGCCTGCCCGCCAGCATGGTGTAGGTGGTGGCAGCTAGTGAATAGACGTCAGAAGCGGGCGTCAAAGGCCGGTTAAGCTGCTGCTCAGGCGGCGCCCAGTAGGGAGAAAACGCCGAATCAACCTGATCGGCGGGAGTGTCTTGACTGATAGCAATACCAAAGTCAGTCAAAACCGGGTGCCCAAAGGCGGTGAGCAAAATATTGGCCGGCTTAATGTCGCGGTGCAGATAGCCGGCACGGTGGATAGTTTCCACAGCGCCAGCAATCTTAATGGTGATCTCCAAAGCCTGCTCCACCCGCATTGGTGAAGTAGTAGAAAATCGTTTGCCCAGGTGAGGCGGGGGGCAATACTCCATGGTGAGGTAAGCACGCCCATCGCGCAGACGCCCGGCGGCGTACAGTGAAAGCACCGCCGGGTGCGCCCCGAATTTGGCCATCAGGTCAGATTCGGCCTGGAATTTTTGTTTTTGGGCTGCGCTGGCCCCTGAACGGATTACTTTAACCGCAACTTCACGCCGAGGCATGTCTTGGCGGTAAAGAAAAACGTCCGCGAAACCACCCGCACCGAGGAAGCGGATAAACTCCGCCCCCTCCAGGTGCGGGCCTACAGGTTCACGCAGCCGAGCAGCCATCAGGGCTCCACAGACAGAACTACACCGTCACCCAGGTCAATCCGGTCGCCGTAACGCAGCAGCTCACGCTGACCGCCGCCCAGGCGACGCGGCAACTGGCCTTCACGCAGCAGGTAGGTGCCGTTAGTGGAGTTCAGATCCTCCAAGTTCAGCTCCCAATCATCAATGTTGATGCGGCAGTGAGACTTGGAAATGGACTTGGTGGGGCTAGCCACCGCCATCAGGTGCACTGCAGTGCCGGGTGCAGCCTTGGGCAGGCGGCCCACAATGACGTCGGCGTCTAGGGTTACCGACCCGCCGGTGGAGGCCACCAAAGTGCCCAGGCTGGGGCGCTTTACGTGGACAATCTTGCCGTTTAGTGCCCCACCGCAAATGCGGCAGGAGCTGGCGTGCACCGGGTTGGGGTGACCGTTGACGCAGTTAATTGCCAGTACTTCAGGGCCGTCGCTATCGGCGTTGGCGCTGTCAGCTACGGGCGGCGGCGGGGCCTGCACACCGCCGGTGGGGACAGCGATGGTGTAACCATCGTGCGTCCAGGGGGTACCGGGGGCCACGTCCAGTGCGCCGGTGGGGGCCTGCACACCGGGTAATGGCACCGCATTACCTACCGGGTTGATCTGGGTGGCTTGTGCCTCTAGCGGGAGCTCAGCGGATTGGGTTCGGGGATTGGGAACCGGATCCGACCCCGCAGTGGCGGGGTCACCACCAAAAGGGGAAGAGCTAAAGGGGTTACCCTCGTTGATACCCTGGATCGGGCCGGTGGGTTCCGCTTTCTCCCCCTTTCGGCGTGAGAAGTCCAAGCCTTCGCCTTGTTCAAAGTTGAACTCTAGACCTGAGGCCTCATCATCGCGCAGTTCACGCACGGCAGCGTTTTCTACATCCACCCCAATGGTTTGGCCGTAAAGGTGACCAAAGTACTGGTCTTCGGGGTTTTGCTGGTTCTGAGGTGCGGCCGGGGCAGCCGTAGCGCGGGCAGCGCGAGCGTCAGCAATAACCAGTTCACCAGAGCTAGCCGGGGCGCTAGGAGCAGCCAGCGGGGCACTGGGCGCCACCACCGGAGCACTAGGAGCTGCTAGCGGGGCGCTAGGCACAGCCGGGGCGCTGTAAGCCGCCGGCTCCTGGAAGTTAGCGCCAGGCACAGCCGGGGCGGCGGGCACAATCTCAGTGGGGACCGTAGCCGGGGCGTCATCCATACGGTAGTTGGCCGCTGGAGCTACCGGGGCGCTGTAAGCCGCCGGTGCCGGAGCCTGGTTCTTGGCGGCGCTTGAGCCGCCCAGCATAGCGGCCAAAGCGGCAGCAGCCCGGGAAACCTTGGGTTGAGCCGGAGCGCTAACAGGCTCTGGGCTAGGAGCAGCCTCGCTGATTTCCGCACTGGGGGCAGCCGGGGCCGGAACCGGGACGGCGTCAGCGGGCACATCCAGCAAGCTAGTGGGGGCATTGGCCTCAGCTGAAGCGGCTGAAGTAGCAGAGCTGGCCTGGCTAGGCAGGTCAGCAGCTACCGGGGCGGCGTGCGCACCGCTAGGAGCCGGCGACGGCGCCGAGCTGATTGCCTCAAAATGCTCAGTGGCCGGGGTTTGGGCTACCGGGCTGGGGGCAGCGGGGCTAAAGCTAGCTGGGCTGGGCGCAGCCGGGCTAGCGGTGGCGATCGACAGATCCGGGTTTGGGCCAGGCACCAGCTCAGCTGCCAGTGAGGCACTAGCTGCCACCGGGTTGGGTGCGGGCACAGCCGGTAGCTGCGGGCTGGGTGCGGACAGTAGTTCCACGCTGGGTGCAGCCGGACTGGGAGCAGACGGCAACTGCGGGCTAGGCTCGCTAAGCGCACTAACCGCAGCGGCGGCGCTAGTCTCAGCGGCGTCAGCCTCCGGGGAGGGCACGCTAGGCAGCAGGCCGGCTACCGGCTGGGAGCTGACCTCGCTGATAGGAGTGTCCTCTAGCAGGCTACGGGCCGCTGAAGCTTCAGCGGCGCTGGGCACCACCGAGGCGGGGCTGTAAACCGAGGCGGCACTGCCGGCGCTGTAGCCAGAGTAAGCCGAAGCTACAGACTGTGCCGACCGCGTCGCCGGCGCGCTGGCTGCGCTGACTCCGCTGGCTGCCGAGTTTGAACTGTAACCGCTGTAGGCTTGACTTTTGACGGCTCCCACCAGGCGGTTAACCTCACGTAGCTGCCAGTGCAGCATGGAGGCGCGGGTAACCCCGCTACGTAAAGGTAGAGCCTCAGTACCAGCTCCGTGAGCCTGAATTACCAGGGCGGCGACGTCGTCGAGACGTACTTCCTCCCAAGCAATGGGGTTAAGCGCCGAAACAGTGCGCACGAAACCATTAACCTGAGTGACCTCAGCGGTGATAGAACCACGCAGGGCCAGGTGGACGGCGCCGTCGGAGAAGACACCAGCCACAAAGTCAGGCAGGTGGAAGACGTTGTTGTTGTAGTAACCCGCCAGCACCTGCAGCAGACGCTGCAAATTAGCACCATCTTCAAGCTCGCGCCACAGGTCGAGCAACAGATCGTTGGGCCCCTCTAGGGCAACGAATCCGCTCTCGCTGACCGCACTGAGAGTGGTACCTGCGTACCAATTAACTTGAGTATTCATTCATTGTCCTTGAACATCCATGACCATTGCTCACTAGCAACCTCATTGCCGCCACGCCACGGCAGCGACCTATCCAGGGTGGGAGCATCCGGATCATAGTCCCAACCCTGCGTGCCAGGCAGGTTCTGGTGGGTCAGATCGTCATCCTCCCAAGGCGGATATGCGGCCGCAATATCCACCACGATCACCGAGATATTATCCCGACCGCCTGCGTTCCTCGCGGCTTTCACCAACGCATCAACCACACCCTCAGGCTCACTAACCACAGCTGCGGTAGCCTCGATGAGAGTGTCGGTAACCATGGAAGAAAGCCCATCTGAACAGATGATGTAGCGGTCTCCCACACGTGCAGGCAAGACAAAATAGTCGGCGCGTACACGCGGGCCGCAACCGGCCCCTAACGCGCGCGTAATTACATTACGACCAGGCAGGTGCTGGGCTTGTTCGGCAGAGATGAGCCCGGCATCAATCTGCTCTTGCACCTGTGAGTGGTCTTTAGTGATTTGCTCAAAGCCGTGCTTGCTTTGGTAGTAGGTGCGCGAATCGCCAATATTGAGTACGCGCACGCACGGCATAGCCCCATTTTCACTAAGCACCAAGCCGGTCAGGGTAGAGCCAGGCGCGGGCACTCCCGGTAGGCCATTGACTGCCCGGGCCGCGCGTTTAACTGCTTTTTGCAGCTGGGAGGGCTCAACCAGATGGTCCTGGGTTAGCTCGGAGAAGGCTGCTAGGGCGGTGGCGGCGGCGACGTCGCCTGCCTTGTGTCCCCCCATACCGTCAGCCACTAAAAATACTGGGCCGGAAGCTAGGTAGGCGTCTTCGTTGTGTTGACGCACTAATCCCACATCAGTCCCTGCGGCGTATTTGACCGCGATGCGTGTGCGCATCACTCAACCTCCAGGCGGCGGTCGCCGAAAACAATTGAATATCCCTTAGTAACTGGAACCATAGCCCCAGCAAGCACATGTGTGCGACTTCCGTCAGGGGCAACCACGCTGGTGCCGTTGGTTGAGCCTAGATCGGTGACAAACATGTACTGTCCATCGACGCGCACCGCCAAGTGAGTTTTGGAGATAGAAAAGTTGGGGTCAGCCACAGGCACCACGTCAGCTTGCGCCCACATACCTGCGGGCACCGGGTTGCGCCCCAACACCACGGCGCTGGTCACGTTAATGACGTCGCCGGTGTCTAGGCGCAAGCACTTACCTACGCTGGTTTTAGCGATAGTGACGTGTTCATCCCAATCCGTGCCGCTTATATCCACCTGGCCGGTTTCTTGGGCAGCGGTTGCCTCCCCCATTAATTCGTCGGGAACTACCACCGGGATGGGGCCGCTAAAAGGCTTATTTGGCACTCGCAGCTGGCCAGAGCTGGGGGCGCTGGCAGCGGGAGCGGTTTGGGCGGGAGCCTGGAAGTTGCTAGAGAGCACCGGCTCCATACCAACTTCAGTGTTGGCGCTGGGAACAATGGTTTCGTCGTAGCTGTTGCCTAGCGTCTGGGTGGAGCTGGGCGCGCTGGTACCGGGAGCGGTTTGGGCGGGAGCTTGCAGGTTCCAGTCCAGGGAGGTGATTACCCCGTCGCTGTCACGTTGGCCGCCTTCAGGGCCGGGGCTGGTTAGCTGGGGGTGGGGCGGCTGATTGGCTTGGTTGGTGCCAAAGCCGCTGCTTTGATTGGCGACGGCGCCAGCAAAGTTGGCACTAGAGGCGGCGGGGGCTGAGGCGGAGCTAACCGCGCCGGGAGCACCGTTAGCAGGCCCTGCACCACCAGGAACTCCAGCGCCGGGAGCACCGGGCGAGCTAGCGCCAGGGGCGCCATTGGCATACCCGGCGGCGCCAGCGCCGGGGTTGAAAGCACCATTTGCCCCCGGGGCTGGGGGCATGGTGAAAGAATTTTGGGCCATCTGCGCCGCCGCCTGCACTCCAGGTAGCTGCGGGTGCAGCCCGAACTCGTCCATGTCCCCTGCCCCAGGCCCGGTTTGGGGCGCGAAAGGCTGGTTGGGAAGAGTCAGTGGGTTGCTTTGCAGACGCACCGGGTTTACGCCTTGGCGCACATTAAGCACAATCACGCCGCTAGCGCGATCAAACCAAAACCGGTTCAGGTGGTCGCGGCTAAGGGCGTAAATAACTAAGTTGCCAATCCCGGCAGTAACTAGGGACACCCCTAGCTGCAAGGCTAGCTTGTTGAAAGCTGCCCCACGCGGCGGGCCACTGTTTTTAAAACCAGCCCATGCTAAACCCAGCATCCGCAAACCTGGGGTTTGCCCACTACGCATCAAAGCCAATAGGTAACCAACACATAGCAGCACAGTTACCGCGATTGATACACCTAGGCTAATCCAAAAAGGGGTGCGGTTAGATTGGTTGCCAGCACCAAAAAACATTACGGCCCCGCTGCCGCCGCCAATGACTAGAGAAAAGATAAGCGAGTCAATTAGACGCGCAAATACCCTGGGCCAAAGTGCAGCAAGCCGAGTCCCCTGCAAATGCGCGGGGACCGGGGCCGGGCGACTATTTAGGCTCATTTCTTTCTCCTGAAGTTAGCGCGCATGGTCTGCAGCCACTGCGGCACACGCATCCCTAATGAAACTGGAGATACCGCAGCTAGCCATCGACGCGTGCGTCGCCTACTGGCACCAAGGTGCTGTTTAAGATTTTGCATCTCTAGCCATAAGGGTTCCTGGGAATCAGCTGAAAGCTGCTGCTCAGTTAGCTCCAGATTGGCGTTATTTGAACGTTTTTTAGACTTTTGTTTATCTGCAAAGCGCCCCTTGCGTTGCTTACGACCCACTTGGGGTGCTTCGTAGCCACTTTCGTGCCCAACTCCCTGGGGATCTGGCAGTTTGACGGGGTTTTGGGCGCCATCAACGGTAGTTAGGCTCACCTGCTCCGACTGACCGAAAGCTACCGCGTTGACTGACAACGCAAAGTTACGCACCGAGCCTGGCGGGAAGTTAGAGCCAAAGACCGGCTCTAGCGCGTCGGTTCGTGCCTGCGCTAGGCGCTGGGAGCGTTCGCGAGCGCGGGCCCACTTGGCTTTAAGGGCCTTAATGGGGTGACGACGGCGCTTTTGGCGTCCCTTTACAGGCACGTATAGGGGCGCCGCCACTGCAGCACTACCTGCGCCGCCAGGGGCTTGACCGCCTGCAAACTGGGCGCCACCTGCCAAGCCGTGGGCGCCGTCGTTAGCGACGCCGTCGCCACCAGAGCCAACACCGCCAGAGCCAGCGCCACCAGCGGCGTTAGCGGCCGCAATGGCCTCGGCGCCACGCAGTTTAGGCGCCAAATCAACCTGCCCACCCAGTGCCTGGGCGTTACGTTTAGCCTGTTGCTTAGCGCGTTTAGCCTGCGCCACCTGGGCAGCGGCGGCGTCATAATCAGCCAACGCAATATCCAGGTAGCGTGCCATCTGGGTGCGGGTAGCGTTAGCGGGCAGCTTGATGCCATAGTCGCGCATCCAGTCTTCCAGCTCCGCCCAGGCACCCAGGGCACTGCCAAGCTCGTCACGGTTACGACGCCGGCGCCCACGCACCGCTTTAAGCGCCAAAATCAGCGCGAACGGGGAGCTAACCAAAGCGGCCACACCCAGCCCCTGCCCTACCAGCAGCAGGTAGTGGGCCCAGTCAAAACCATGCTTTTTCTTAGTGTCACGGTCGTCAGAGACATCCGGGGTTAGGTCAGCTTGCTCCTGCGGGGGCGGCGGTGCCTGCAACACCTGCGGACGCGGCTTGGGCTTGGGCTGCGGCTTGGGGTTAACCAGTTTTTTGTCGCGCGGCGGGGTGGGGTCAAAAGCCACCCAGTCGCCGTCGAAGTTAACCTCCACCCAGGCGTGCGCCATAGTGCCCTTAACCTCTAACGTGCCCTTGGAGTAGTGCTCAGGGTAGAAACCCAGCACCACGCGGGCCGGGTAACCAGCCTGGCGGGCCATAAGCGCCATAGCCACGGCGTACTGCTCGTCATCACCCACCATGTAGTAGTTGGGTTCTAGCAGCTCATCGATGCGGGCGGTGCGGTGACCGGGGCGCGCCATCGAGTCTGAGCCGTCAGAGTAGTAGCCCTCATCATGGTATTTAGTGGCCATGGCACGCACACGGGCCAGCGGGCTGTTAGCGTTACCCACAAACTCACGCAGACGCGTAGCCACCACAGCTGGCACATTAGTATCTGTGCCATTTGCTACCTTCCCAAACCTACGCTTAGATAGCTGCGCATCCGAATAGGTAGGCACACTCACCACATTTACACTGTAACTATCGCCTTTAACCAAGGTACGGGTGCTAAGCAGGGCGCCCAAATTAGCTGAATAGAACAGATCCTGGGTTAAACCCTGGCCTTTACGCGGGGTGAAGCTACGCACCTGTCCCCCACCTGGCAGCCAGTTACCCTGGTAATCAACCATAGTGAAAGTCAGGTTATGGGTTTTAGCGCCTTTAGGTAATACGCGCGTATCAACCTGGGCCCCAACCCGCTTAAAACCCTCACCGTTGTCTGACGTCCCAACTCGCATAACGTTTCCGTCATAGGCGTCCATTGTGGCCACACGGATACGCTCACCATTTTGCAGCCCCGAAACCGTAAACAAAGTGGTGTCTTTTTGAGTATCCACCCAGTAGTGCAGGCGTGTAAGCGGAGCCTGGTACTCGGCAATATTCAGCGGCGGCGTCACATAGCTACGCAAAACCTCACGGTTATTAGCCCCCGTCACCTGCGGGCCCAGCACCGCCCCCGCAGCCATGGCACAAGCCAGCATCAGCAGCGTGCCCAGGCGGGCTCGACGGCGCAGCCGCCCCGCCCCCAAAGCGATCAGTCCGCGCTGACCCCGGCCGTGCCGCTTATTAACCGCCCAAGCCGCCCACGCCAGCGCCACTAGCACCCCCACCAGTGCACTATCGCGCCCATAGGGAGCCTCAAAACCACCAAATAGCGCCCCCAGGGCGAACATCAGCCCAGCCGGAAGCAGCGCCCACAACTGGCCGCGATGGTGGCGCAACACAATCGAAGCACCCAAGCCAGCACACACCATGGCACTCAAATACGGCACCACCGTAATACCCGCATAGGCGTTAGCCGGCGGCGCCAAAGTCAGCAAGTCACGCCAACTAGTCACCGCCCCCAACACCAGGGTTTGCACCATCTGCAAAGACGGAAACACCTTAGCGCTAGCCAAATTCGGTAAAGCCAAAGCCCCACCCAACAGGTAGGCAATCACCAGGGCCAAAATAGTTTCCAGCCGCCGCAACCCCAACGCATAAGCGACGCCAGTAACCACCACAGCCAGCAAAGTGCCGCCCATGGCCGCAATATAGCCAGACCAGTCCCCAAACACGGCCCCATGGCTAACACTGGCAGCCAACATCAGCAGCGTAAAAGCAACCAGCCCCAGCCAGTTAAAAGCCCGGCGCTTACCAACCGCATCAAGCCCATCAACACTCATAGCGCCGCCTTTCGCAATAATGCCGGAAGCTCACTAAGCGCCCCCAAGTGCAGCAAATCCATTGCCCCCAAACGGTTACGCCCCGCCCGCCCCGGGCTCACCCGCAACACATAAGAACGCGCCGACACCGGCAGACGCACCCAAGCACGCTCAATTAGCTCCAAATCAGCCCCTGAACCAGTAATCAACACCGCCACTGAGGCACCCGGACAAGCCGCCACCGCCTCCTTAGTCAACTCCGGCAAGTCAGCGGCACGCCCATCCATCTCCACCAGGCTCAACGCGTCCAAAGCCCGCTTCGGGTTAGGCAGCGCCGGCACCCCCGCCTGAGTCACCAAAGTAACCTCACGGCTAGCCTTAATCGTGGCCACAATCAACGACGCCGCCGCCGAGACAGCCACCTCAAACTCAGCCTCACTAGCCCAAGATGCCGCCCGCGTATCCAACACCACCAACAGGTGAGCCCGACGCGTCTCCTCAAACTGACGCACCATCAACTTGCCGGTGTGAGCCGTAGACTTCCAGTGAATATTGCGCCGATCATCGCCGGGCACATACTCACGCAAAGTATGAAAAGACACATCCGAGCTAGACAAATCCCGGATTGTAGCTCCCTCAATATCCTTAATGAAACCAATGGCTTCACTTTCCAAAGCCACCGTACGCGGATGCACATACAGCTCAATGCGCTGACTCCAGCGGCGCTCGCGGCGCACTAGGCCCAGCCCGTCACCGTTAACACTGCGCACTGGGCCGATTGGCACCAGGCCGCGTCGGGCGGTGGGGATAGCTAGAGGCTGGCTAATCATCTGGCCGGCGCGCAGGGAGGGCACCAGTACGTCAGCGGTGGATTTACCTACCGGTAGTTCCATCACGGCTTTGCGGGTACGCCGGGTGCCGGCGTTGGTGGCTTGTAGCTCGCCGTAGGCGTTATCGCCCACCACCACTCGCTCGTTTTGCACATACAGGTTGATGTTGTGTTTACCCAACCCCAGGGCGCTTAGCGGGGATAGTAGGGCCAGTACGCCTAGTACCAGGCCGATCACCGCCAGCTCCACCCAATGCGTTAGCAGGGCTAGGCCTAGCGCGCTTAGCGCCACTGCGGTCACGCCCCACCACAGGGGGGTGAGCACCTGGGTGGCGCGGGTGCGCAGGCGTCGCCAGCTAGTGGGTTTTTGGCCCTTTGCGCCGGGGTTTAAGTCGACGCCGCCGCGTGGGGGCGTAGAGCTAGTTTTAGCGGTCATGGTTTAGCTGTGTGCGGTGGGCGCGGGGACAGAAGCCAGAATCTGCTCAATGACGCCTTCGGCGCTGGCGCCGGAGAACTGGGCGTCTACATCCAACACCAGGCGGTGAGCCCACACCACTGAGGCCAGCTCCCTGACGTCGTCGGGAATTACGTAGTTGCGCCCCTGAGCGGCAGCCCATACGCGCACCACGCGGGTCATGGCGATAGCGCCACGGGTAGAGACCCCCACGCGTACCTGCTGGTGTAGGCGGGTGGCTTCAGCTAGGGCCGCAATGTAGTCCAGTACGGCGCCGTCGACATAGTTAGTTCCGGCTACATCCGCCAGCTGGGTGACCACAGCGGAGGAAACCACAGCCGACAATTTAGCGGAGCGGTCGGGGTTAGCGGAGTCAGCCAACACCTGGGCCATAGCCCCACGCTCGGGGTAGCCTACGGAGGTTTTCATCAAGAAACGGTCCAGCTGGGCTTCGGGCAGAGGGTAGGTGCCGGCCTGCTCAATGGGGTTTTGGGTGGCGATAACCATGAAGGGGCGCCCGGTGGAGTGGGTTTTGCCATCCACGGTAATTTGCGACTCTTCCATGACCTCCAGCAGCGCCGACTGGGTTTTGGGGCTGGCACGGTTGATCTCATCGGCCAGCACGATAGAGGCAAATACCGGGCCCTTGTGGAATTCCCACTGGCCGCTGCGCTGATCGTAGATGGTCACCCCGGTGATGTCGCTGGGTAGCAGGTCAGGGGTGAACTGGATACGCGAGTGGGTGCCTTGGATGGTGGCCGCCAGGGCGCGGGCCAGGGCGGTTTTGCCGGTGCCCGGGGCGTCTTCGAGCAGCAGGTGCCCCTCAGCCAGCATGGTGGTGACAGCCAGGCGAATTACCTGCTCTTTGCCCAGCAAGGCCTGCCCTACGTTAAGCACCATTTTGTTAAATAGATCAGCAAACTGGGCGGCGTTAGCCTGGGTGAGCGACATGGGTTATTCCTTTCAAAACTTTTCGCTGACGCTTATATACGGGGCAGCTTTATAGCTGCAAAGCTGGTTTATTGGTGTGTGCCTGACTCGCATTGCAAGGCGGCGTTATCTTCTTTTTCTTCCGCCGGGGTAATGCTGGTGGCGACATATAGACTCACTCCACCATCAAATGTGGTGTAGTGCTTTTCTTCTTTACCAGCACTGGGGGCCATCGTGTAGGTTTTGCCTGCCCAGGTAATGGTGCACTTGGTGGTGGAGCCATCCTTCCAGTCCCACAGCTTGACGCCGTAGCGGTAGCAGTTGGGGCTGGTGCTGCCGCAGCTGCCGTTTACTACCTGGGAGCGGTCTACAAAGCCCTGGTAGTTGTTGGCTGGCTTGGGTTCTGCCGCCGACGGCGCCGCTAGGCTTTGGCAGCGCGGTTCAGATTCGCGGGTGCCGGCCTCGCTGGTTACCTGCTTGGAGCTGGCGCAGATTTTTACTTCTTTACCTGCTTCAACCCCATTTTGGAATTCCACAGTGCCGCCACCTGCCGGTGGCTCCTGCTTATTGGTGTAGGCAGCACCAGTGCTGATGTAAGCCGAGCTGGTGGCGGTGCGCCCATTGCCGTTAGCGGGGCCAACTTGGCAGCTGACCTTAGTGCCCTCAGGGCGAGTGCAGGCCAAAGTGGGCGAGATTGGGGCGCCAAAAGGCGTCACCTTACCGGCCACTACTCCTTCAGAGCACTTACCTGAAGAGTTGCAGGCGCGCACATAAATAGTGGATTCTTTACCGTTAGTTAGGCCGTTACCTGTTTTATTGGCTACCGACTGCCAGTTGTTCTGATCGGTTGACCATTCCAGGTTCTGGGAATTTTTGTCACCGCTGGTAACCGTGAAGTTTACCGCGTTATCGGCGCCAGTAGCCTTGGGGGCCGCTGACACTGAAGGAGCAGATACTTTCCCCTCCAGCGTCATGGTGTATGAGACTTCCTCAGAGGTGCCGCCGCGAGTTACCGCCCTAACTGCGAACCTCACAGTCCTGTCTACGCTTGCATCAATTTCATAGGGCTTACTTAACCCATAAATTACTATGGCACTGGAGGCTGTAGGGGTATCGGAGTAGGAAAGGAGGTAGTGGGAAATCGGCAGTCCACCAGTGTTGGCTGGCGGATTCCACGACACCAGTACCCTGGTGGTACCACCTGAGCCCTGGCCCTGTTTGACTGCCGTCAAATTAGTGGGCGGGCCCGGCTTGCCATAAGGAGTCACCGGCTGGCTAGCAGCTGATTCCTGACTGGCACCTTGAGCATTAACCGCGCGCACAGTGGCCGTATAGGCCGTGCCGTTGGTCAGGCCCGTGAAGGTAGCCTCAGGTTCGGTTACGTTCTGGCTGAGCCCACCTGGGGAGAGCGTAATTACGTAACCGGTGATACGTGAACCGGGCGAGTTAGACCTGTTCCACGTGAAACTAGCGCTGCCGTCACCAGCCTTACCAACGGGGGCTCCGGGCGCCGTCGGCACCACACTGACTTGCACACTGGCGGTATTAGAACGCGGGGACTGACCCACCGCGTTACGGGCCACCACATAGAAGGAGTGGGTAACTCCCGGGGTGCGACCGGCCATAATGCAGCTGGTGACCACGCCACAGTCAAGCAGGTCACCCTGCACTGTGTCGTGGACAGTGAAGTTAGTGATGTCAGCGCCGTTAGAAGCCCCGGCGGTGAAGGAAACCGTCACCGAGCCGGCCCCATTAGTGGTGGCACTAACCCCACTGGGGGCGTCAGGCAAGCCGCGCACGCTCACCGCAATGGTGCCCGAAACTTCACGGTCGGTGTCGTTAGTTTTATCGCCCACCCGGTAGGAGATGTTGTAGGTACCGTGCAGTCCATCTCGGGCGCTAATGGTCAGGGACGTGCCCGAGGCGCGCACGGTAATACCGTCGCTGGAGCTAGGCGAACCCACCAGGTGAATCGGGGTGTCAGTAAAGGGGTTGGTGGCATAGTTGGCCACGTCAACCGTGGTGGATTTACCTGCATCCACGCTCACCTGGGCTTGGCTTAGCTGCACCAGTGGCTCTTTAGCGCCGGTGACACTAACCGGAATTACCGATTTAGTGCTGGCCCCCTTGGCGTCACGCACAGTCAGCGCCAAGTTAGCGCTGTTGCCACGCTTAGCCCCGGTGCCAGCCTGCACCTTGAGGGTGTGGCCATCGACGCTGACTTGGATGCCATTGGCGGCCCCCGAAACCGTGTAGGTCATGGAGGCAGGATCATCACCGTCGGGGTCGCTAACCCAGCTGCTCATATCCGCGCTGACGCTTTGACCACCCACGGCCACCTCAATGGCGGTGGGGCGCACCTGCGGGGGACGGTTAGCAGCGCCCGGATCCACAATCAGCGGGATCGTGAGCGTGGCAGACAGGGCTTTATCGTCGCTGCCGTCAGTTACCGTAACCGTGATTGAGGAGGGCCCGGAATAGTCAGCTTTAGCCCCAAATTCCAAGGTGGCAGAGTCTTTAACTAGCGTTGAGCCATCCCAACCGGCGGAGGCACTAGCCTGCCCATCTTTCGGCACACTAGCGCTGCGGCCACTACGCACGCGCACATAATTCTTTAGCGCGATAGGAGTTTTAGTGCCGGCCTTAACGTGGATAGGAGTCTTAGACACATTCAGCTCAGGGTTAGTTACCTGGTTGCCAGGCACCCACACCACAGCTGAAGCAGACAGGGAGTCCTTGTCGGTAACCGTGTAGAGCACGTAACGCCCCTGCGTGGCCGGCTCAATTAGCAGGTCTTTACCTGAAACTTTCACGCCCGGGTCAGAGCTGGTGACACGGTCAGATTCAATATCGCCGTCAGGGTCTTCATCGTTATCAAGCACAGACACTTTCACGCTGCCCTGGGCGGCGCGTACCTGCTCAACGCTAACCTCGTCGTCGCGCGCAATGGGCGCAACCAGAGCGGCGTCGGGCGAAACCACCACGGTGACCAAGCCAATCACCGGCTCAGAGTGGCCGTCGCTGACCCCGTATTGCAGTGAATAGGTGCCGGCCTTTTCAGGGGCCTTGAACACTACTCGTGAACGCTCAGCGCTGACCTCAATTGAGTCGTCGCTGCTGCGCACATTATCAGCCACTAGTGACAGCGGGTCCCCATCGGGGTCAAGGTCGTTAGACAGTACCGGTACTGAGACTTTCACGCCGGGGCGTACCCGCACTGAGTCAGAGATAGCTACCGGCTGCTGGTTGGTGCCGGCTATGGCGCTTACACCCACCTTGACTTGGCCGTTAGCGCTGCGACCTAGGCGGTCGGTGACGGTATAGCTGAACACGTCTGTGCCGGCTGCGCCGTTAGCGGCGGTGTAGGTCAGGTAGTTGCCGGTAACTTCGGCGCTACCCAAGGTGGGTGAGGTGGCGATGCCCGTCAAGCTCACCGAGTCGCCTTCAGCATCAATACCTTGCAGCGGGATAGGAATAGTTACCTTCTCCCCCGCCACGGCGCGTGCCTGCACATCTTGCGGGTGGGGGGCGGTGTCGTTTTCAGGATCAGAGCCCACCACCGTCAGGTTCACGCTGGCACTGGCTACGTTCCCGGAGGCGTCGCGCACCGTGTAAATGAGCTTGCCTGAGCCAGGCTGGTTAGCGGCACGGAAACGCACCACATTGTCAGAGACAAAAGCTTTACCCAGGTTGGCTGACACTGAGCTTTGCAGGTCAGGCTGTACGGTGAGCTTAAGCCCACCCGGGGAGCGGTCATTGTTTAGCACCGAGATGCTACCCACGTCACCAACGCGCACCACCAGGTTGTCGTCGTTTAGCTCCGGGGGTTTAGTCATGTCAGTTGCCGGGGTGGGCACTACCCTGATAGTGCCCTGGGTGGCGCCAGACTGGTTGACGGCGGTGTAGGTCAAGGTGGCCGGCTCGCTTAGGCCACCGGGAGCCGTGATTTTCACGATCCGGTGTTCCAAAACTGCGGCCACCAGCGGGGAACCGTCAGGGGTTTTAACTGACTGGACTGACAACACGCCCCCGGTGGGGTCAGTGTCGTTATCTAAGGCCCCCACCAAGGCCGAGCCACCTTCAGGTAGTGAAGTGACGTCGTCTTGCACAATTGGCACAGATTTTTCTGCGCTCTTAATGGCGTCAACCCTAATAAAACCCGAGGCGGTCTTGGGGCCGTTAGAAACCTGATAGTTCAGGTAGTAGGTACCTTCTGCAGTAGGAGTAAAGGTAAGCACCCCGGTAGGTAGGTCACTGGTTACCGACAAACCGGCAGGGGCTTCATCCACCTGGGTTAAACGCAGGGTGCCGCCGTTAGGGTCAGAGTCGTTATCCATGGGGGTTAGCTGCGCGGACACACCCACCGGAGTGACCAGGTGGTCACCGTTAGTGATGGGGTCCAGGTTACCCGGGGCCTTAACGGTCACGTTAAGGCTGCCTTCGCCGTCAGCGCGCCCATCAGAGAAAATAACTTTCAGACTTACATCCCCGGGGGAAGTGCCAGTGTCTTTAATGGTGATAGTGCCGTCAGCGCGCCAAGTGACGTTCATGGTGGACGGCGCCTGCACGCTCTTGATGTAGATCTGGTCCCCATCTGGGTCTAGCCAGTCGTTAGAGACGTTAATCTGCCCCTGCGCGCCGGTGGCCAGGGTTAGCACAGAGCGGTTGGTTTGTTTGGGGGCTTCGTTTACCGAATCGGGGTGCACGGTCAGCTGCACATTAGCTTGGGCGCTGGCGCGTCCGTCACTGAGCTCATAGGTGAAGGTGCTAGAGCCGGTAGCACCGGCATCCACCCGCACCTGCAGGGCGGCGCCGTCACGCACCGGGGCCACATTCCCCCAGCTGGGCTGGCTGAGCGGGGCGGCGGTGAGCACGTCGGCATCTTCATCAGTGTCGTTGTTGATTACCGGCAGGTAGGCGGTGCCACCTGCGCGCACGCCATACTCGTCATTATTGGCTTTGGGTGGGTGGTTTTCGTCTTTGTGTTCTTTGGGGGCGTTTTGGTCGCGCTGGTTGGAGTCGTCTTCCTGATCCTCATTTTCCAGCTTGGATTTGACCTCTTCCCAACCCTTTACCTCAACCATGTCTTTATCGGGTAGCCACAGCCCACCGGTTTTGACGTCGTTGAGTACGATCACGTCGCGGTTGGTGCGAAATACTGCCTGGCTGGCCTGGTTCAATGTGGAAACTTTACGGGCCAGGTCATTTTTGGTGCCGGGGCAGTCACGCAGGAAGCTACCTTGCCCGCTCCAGGCCGCGTAGACGCAGCCTCGGTGTAGCACCGGGCGTGAGGGGGAACCCTGGGCGGTTTTGGCTTTAACGGTGGTGACTTTTTTGTCATCCAGGTTTACTCGCAGCAGCGCCCCCCGCGTGCCTACCAGCACGTCTTTAGCTTCCGGGCCGGCTTCTTGTAGCTGCAGGTCGGTGCCGTTTAGGTGGACGGCCTCCCCGCTGGGCAGTACCAGCGTGTTGTTTTTGGTATCTAGCACCACTGCCTGCTTACCTACCGCACTGACCTGCAATTTGGCGTTGTTGGCGAGTTTGGGCAGTTTAGTTTCGCTTACGTCTAGCTGCTCACCTGCGGGAGTGAGGGTCTTAATTTTGCCGGCTTTTAGGCTTACTACGTGGGCGACGCCGTCGCTACCGATACTTAGCACCGCGCCGGGCATGTCGGTCACCACCGGGGAAGCGGTGGCGGGGTTGAAACTGGCGGCCTGAGCGGCGTCAGCTAGCCACACTTTGCCGGTTTTAGCATCCGCATAGCCGATACGTGAGCCACCCATCTGGATTTTGTCAGCGCCAGCGAATTTAATGGATTCTTTTAGGGCCACGCGGGCAGGGTCTACGCGAGTAAAAGAGCCGCCATCAGTGTTGGACACAAACACTGTGGCGCCGTTTTGACGTACATCAAAGTTAGTGGAGTCGGTGCGCACGCGCCCGTCGAGGGCTTGGGCTTGGTAAGACAGGTGCCCTACCAGGCGCATGTCCTGGTTGGTGACCCACACGCCGCCGTCGTTGAGGTTTACTTCTTTGGAAACAATGCCCGGGTGGGCTACTGCCAGGGCCACCACGGAGGCGGTGGCTACGGCGGTGGCCGCACCGATGAGGTTGCGAAGTTTAATGCGGGCTCCCATGCCTGCGCGTAAACGTGTACGGGCAGAGCTATCGGCGTCTTGGCGCTTGGAGCGCACCAACTTGGGCAGCTTCAATTTTTAACCTCACTGAAAATTTTGGAGCTGGCAGTCAAAGCTCGCGAGACTCTCACTGCCGGCCATTGTTCAGCCTGGTAGGGCCGGGGATTTGTAGGTTTTATGTTGCTGCCAGCGCGCTTTGAGGGCGCAAGCAGGGCAACAAACACCCTAGGTCTAGCCTTCACCCTAGCGCGATGGGGAGCCTTCCCCATAAAACCTAGGTATTTAGTTAGCAATCTATCAGGGCATTTTTGTGCTTTGTCACCCTTTGGTGCGCCCTTCGCAGCCTTCAGCGCTGCCTTCGCTGCATCCCTCAACACACCCCTCAGCGCAGTCTCAATTTTGTCCACCTGACAAACTGGTGATTGCACAGACGCTCAGATGTGTTAGCATCAAACCACTATGAGTGTTTGGACCGAATTCGAATTCCCCCAGCGCATGCGCGTATGTGGATCGATTCGTGCTCGAATGTGTAGCTGACACCGTTGTCCGCCATTCACTGACCGTCCTTCGCCCTAAACCGTATTCATTAACCTCACTGTATCTACAGGTATGTCTGTAGCTACTCCAGTGCAGCCACTAAGCGCCATAACCAGCGCAATGCACTTATGCGAAGGCACGGTCACAAACACGAAAGTTTCATAGTGCCTTTCTCTAACGACATTTACGCCTGCCCCTGTACCCACGACCATGAGCCAACCTTGCTCTCCTTTGAGGTTATGCCTCCGCGCAAACCCTCCCTGGAGGCCCCCTTCTGGCAGACAGTGGATCAGCTGCTGCAAGTGCGCCCCGACTTCATGTCTGTCACCTACGGGGCTGGTGGCAAGGACCGCTCAAACGCCCGCGCCACCGTGCACCGCCTGGTGGCCGACACCCCCATCCAGCCCATCGCCCACCTGACCTGCGTGGGTAACTCCACCGCTGAAGTGGTTTCCACGGTTTATGACTACCTGGACTCTGGGGTACGTACCTTCCTGGCTCTGCGTGGTGACCCCCCAGCAGGCGAAATCAGTTGGGAGCCCGGCCCTGACGGCGTCGCCAGTGCCACTGAGCTAATCCACCTGATCCGCACGGTTGAACAGCGCCGCTGCGACGCCCACCCCGGTGAGGCGCTGCGCTCAGCTTTTAAGCCCCTAACCATTGCGGTGGCCGCCTTCCCGGCTGGCAACCCGGCGGCTGGTACCACCCCCACCCAGGAGGTGGAGCGGCTGCTAGTTAAGCAGGCAGCCGGCGCTTCTTTCGCCATCACCCAGCTGTTTTGGAATGCAGAGGTGTACGCCTCCTTCGTGGAACGCGCCCGCCGCGCCGGCGTACACATCCCGATTGTCCCCGGTATTTTGCCGGCCACCGACCCGGCGCGCCTGCGCCGCGTCCAAGACCTAACCGGCATTGAGGTGCCCGAACAGCTGTTGTCCACTTTGGCCGGCTACCAGCACCAAGAACAACGTGACGCTTTCGGCGCAGCTTTTGGCTCCAAACTGATCCACTCGGTTTTGGAGGCGGGCGCCCCTGGCGTGCACCTATACACCTTCAACAAGGCCAAACCGGTACTAGACATTTTGTCTCTAATGGGTGTGGAGCCTACCGCGCACCACTCCCCTCTACTTGCGCGCTAAACCAGCGCCGTCGTCGTTAATCCGTAACCGTCAACCATTAGCTACCCACTAGCGTGCCTCTACCTTTGTGCGCGCTAATCCAAGAAAATCAAGGAGAACACCCATGTCTGCTGCAACTACGCAGTTCCCCACCGCCACCATTTTGGCCTATCCGCGCATTGGCCGTCAGCGTCAGCTAAAGCGCGCCCTGGAGGCCTACTGGGCCGGGCGCAGCAGTGAGACTGAGCTGCTTGAAGCCGCCAGCAAACTACGCCAGGAGAACCTGGCTCGCCTAGTTGAACTGGGTTTGGACGCCTCGGACGCCTCCCTAGCTGACGCACCTTCTTTTTACGACCAGGTGCTAGACGCCACCATTTTGCTGGGTGCTATCCCCCCGCGTTTTGCCGGCCGGCAGGGTCTAGACCTCTACTTCGCCCTGGCCCGTGGGGATGAAAAGGTGGGCCCCGAGGAGATGACTAAGTGGTTTGACACTAACTACCACTACTTGGTCCCCGAGATTGGCCCTGACACTGCGCTGCGTTTTGCCGACGACGCCGTCACCCGTAAGTTCGTGCAGGCCCGTCAGTGGGGCTACGTGACCCGCCCGGTGCTGGTGGGCCCGCTGACCTACCTGGCACTAGCTAAGGCTGACCCAGCCACCCCCGACTTTGACCCGCTAAGCCGCCTTGATGAGGCCGTGGCCGCCTATGAGCAGGCCCTGGCCTCCCTGCACGAGGCTGGCGCCCCCTGGGTGCAGCTGGACGAGCCGGCCCTAACCTCAGACAACCTCTCCCACCCCCGCGCTGAGCTGGCCAAGCTGGCTGTGGGCGTGTATGAGCGCCTAGCTAAAGCCACTAACCGCCCCCAAATCCTGGTGACCACCCCCTATGGGGACGCCTCCCAGGCTGTAGGCGCCCTAGCTAAGACCGGCGTGGAAGCCATCCACGTTGACACCCTGCGCGGCAGCCTACCTAAGGACGCCGACCTGGCTGGGGTGACCCTGGTGGTTGGGGCTGTGGACGGCCGCTACATTTGGCGCGCCGACCTGGCTGCTCTACGCCAGACCCTAACCGCCGCCCAAGCCCTGGGCGCCGCCAAGGTGACTGTGGCTACCTCCAACTCGCTCCAGCACGTGCCTCACGACACCGCCCTGGAAACCTGGGATGACCCCACGCTGAACGAAAACCTGCACGCCTGGCTGGCTTTCGCTGACCAGAAGGTGCAGGAAGTAGTTACCCTGGCTCGCGGTCTAGATGAGGGCTGGGACGCCATCGATGGTGAGGTAGCCGAGGCGACCCGCGTCCTGGAGCAGCGCGCCGCCGCCCCTGGCGTGGTACGCCCTGAGGTCCGCAGCCGCACCGCCGCCCTGACTGACGCCGACCGCGCCCGTGAACCCTACCTAGAGCGTGAAGCTGCCCAAGCCCAGCGCCTGCACCTGCCTCCGCTACCCACCACCACTATTGGTTCTTTCCCGCAGACCACTGAGATTCGTAAGGCTCGCGCCGCCAATGCACGCGGCGAGCTTTCTGACGCCGACTACCAGGAGCGTATGCGTGAAGAAATCGCTGCGGTAATCAAGCTGCAGGAAGAGCTGGGCCTAGATGTGCTGGTGCACGGTGAGGCTGAGCGTAACGACATGGTCCAGTACTTCGCTGAGCTGCTTGATGGCTTCGCCGCCACCCGCAACGGCTGGGTGCAGTCCTATGGTTCACGGTGCACCCGCCCCTCGATCCTATGGGGTGACGTGTCGCGTCCGGCCGCCATGACTGTGGGCTGGACCAGCTACGCCCAGTCGCTAACCGACAAGCCGGTTAAGGGTATGCTCACCGGCCCAGTGACCATCATTGCGTGGTCTTTCCCGCGTAATGACCTACCTCTGGGCGAAATTGCTGACCAGATTGGTTTGGCGCTGCGCGACGAGGTTAGCGACCTGGAAGCTGCCGGCATTGCCGCCATCCAGGTGGATGAGCCGGCTCTACGTGAGCTGCTGCCCCTGGACGCTGAGCGCCACGCCGACTACCTGGACTGGTCGGTGGGTTCCTTCCGCCTGGCCACCTCCTGCGTGCGCCCGGACACCCAGATCCACACGCACCTGTGCTACTCCGAGTTTGGCCAGATCATTGACGCTATCAAGGGCCTGGATGCGGATGTGACCTCCATTGAGGCAGCCCGCTCCAAGATGGAGGTTGTCCCCGAGCTGGCTGAGGCTGGTTTCGACCACGGCATTGGCCCTGGCGTGTGGGACATTCACGCTCCGCGCGTGCCCAGCAAGGAAGAGTTGGCGCAGCTGATCGGCCTAGCTGCCGACGCCGTACCAGTTTCTCGCCTGTGGGTTAACCCCGACTGTGGTCTAAAGACTCGTGGCTACGCCGAAACTAAGGCTTCACTGGAAAACCTGGTGGCTGCTACCCGCCAGGTGCGCGCCGAACGCGAACTGAACAACTGACGCCGCTAGGCTCAGCACTGGCAACCCGACTCGCTGCCCTAAATGGCAGGCGAGCCCCCAGGGGCTGAAGACAACTAGCTAAACCAAGGCTTGGGGGGTGGAACTGTGTTCCACCCCCCAAGCTGTTTATTTCAGGCGTGCCATTCGGGGCGCTGCATGGTCGCGCCGCTGGCGCGCTCCACGAAAATAGGGTCGCATCCTTCGGCCTTGAGCGCGTCGATCTGCGCGGCGGGGTCTTGATCGTCGGTGCTGACGCGGGCGTATCCGGTGGTGCTCATATCAAAATCCTACGTGCCAGGTTTTGGTGCACTAGGGGTTTTGGTAGGGGTTTTTGGCGCGGCGTGTCGCGGTGATCGTCGCGCCTGGCGGTGGGGTGTCAGAAACGGTCGTTACCGGTCAGTTCGCGCGATGACGTCCAGGAAGTCCCGTATGTGAGGGGGCGGAGTCGT